>OGPV01000002.1_pt1:0-45000 | contig 178474 bp, 187 predicted proteins | sample 1553001 | NCBI WGS metagenome assembly OGPV01 (sample SAMEA2580268, study PRJEB22360) | human gut metagenome | biome: human gut; feature: human-associated habitat; material: faeces | place: Denmark | collected 2008/2010
GTACGCCATATGTTTAATAAAAAAGAAAATTAAGTTACTATTCGCTAAATTACAATTTAAGGAGTTGATAGTATATGGATAAAGAAGTATTGTTATCAAATATAGATAAAGTTCATACTACTGAAATGGGTATTGATAGAATTAAGAAAAATCTTAAAATAGATACAAATGATGTAGTTGAACATTGTAAAAATAAAGTTTTAGACAAGAATTGTAATATCTATAAGCAAGGTAAGAATTGGTATTGTGAAATAGATAATATAAAGATAACTATTAACTCATATAGTTATACGATAATTACAGCACATACTATTCGCTAAATTACAATTTATTGAGTAAATCAGAAATGGTTTGCTCTTTTTTTATACCAAAAATGAAAGGAGTGAGAAAGATTGCAACGACAGGAATATGGAAAATAGAAAAGAGATTAGATAATGTAATAGATTATACCACTAATATTGAAAAGACTATCAATAGTGATTATGGTAAAGATAGTTATTATGATTTACACAATGTTATTGATTATGTTGAAGCAGATTATAAAACAGAAAAACAATTTTATGTGTCTGGTGTGAATTGTAATCCTAAAACTGCATTAGAAGAAATGACTATTACAAAAGAGCAATATGGTAAAACTGGAGGAATACTTGGTTTTCACGCCTTTCAGTCATTTGCAGAGGGAGAAGTTACTCCTGAACAATGTCACGCTATTGGAGTAAGACTTGCCGAAGAAATGTGGGGAGATAGGTTTGAGGTTGTAGTTAGTACACATCTTAACACTAATCATTATCATAATCATTTTGTAATAAATTCTGTATCATTTAAAGATGGAAAAAGATATTATGATAAAAGAGAAACTTATGCAGAATTGAGAAGATTATCAGATTCTTTATGTGAAGAATACGGCTTGTCAGTATTAAAGGAAAAGCCTTGCAGAAATAGTAGAATCAATTTTGCTAATTACCAAAAAGATAATAACAATAAAGTGAATTATTACTCTATTGCAAAAAATGATTTAGATAGAGCAATAGGTATGGCTACTTCTTATTATGATTTTGAAGATTTAATGAAAGCAATGGATTATGAGTTGATTTATAGAGGCGATAAGTTAAGTATAAAAAGAAGCCCATATAAGAAAAATATTCGTATTGAAAGATACTTTGGTAATGAATATTCTATTGATAGAATTAAGCAAAGAATTGATGAAGAATATATCAAGCGAGTACCTTTTATAGAAGAATATGGCAACAAGAAAAAGTATAATGCTAACTATTATAAAAAGCGAAAACCAAAAGGATTTTATGCTTTATATATTCACTATTGTTATCTATTAAGAGTATTTCCTAAAAAGTATCCTTATCAAAAATTATCTCCTGCTATTCGTGCTGATGTACGAAAGATGGAAGAAATATCAAATGAAACAAGACTGCTTGTCAGAAATAATTTAAAAACTGACGAGCAGTTTTTTGCGTTTAAAGAAGATAAAGAAAAAAGACTTGAAGAACTTATGGATCAGAGAAGTAAACTCTGGTATAAACATAAAAAGTCAAAGTCAAAACAAGAAAAGGAAGAAATTAAGGAACAAATAGATAACTTAAATAAAGAAATAAATCCGTTACGAAAGGAGGTGGTGCTATGTAAAGATATTATAGAAAGAAGTAAGAAGATGGAACAAAATCTTCAAGAATTATCTGATGAAAAAAATCAAGAAAAGGAGGTAGAGAAAAATGAACACATCAGGTGACGCTGCTGAATCTATTGTAAGAATGAGTTTGCAAGGATTAGAGGTAGCAGTAAGACTATCTGGAAGTGGAGCAAAGAATATTGCTGCACTAATGATTGCAATATTAAAAGACCAAAAGCAAACAAAAGGTAAGACAAGACTTACTAATATGCTTAAATCTGGTAAAGAACTTAAAGTATTTACTGTTAAGGAAGAAGATTTAAGAAAATTCACAGAGGAAGCAAAAAGATATGGTGTTTTATTTTGTGCTTTAAAAAGTAGAGGTAAAAGTGTAGATGGTATGGTCGACATTATGGTTAGAGCAGAAGACGCAAGTAAAATAAATCGTATTGTTGATAGATTTAATCTTGCTACTGTTGATACGGCTTCTATTAAAAGTGAAATTCAAAAATCAAAAGACAGTAAAGATAAAGGTGTTGTTATTAAGAGTGTCGAAGAAAAATTGGTTGATGATATTTTATCTAAACCGATAAGCAAGGAGGAAAATGAAATGTCAAACCCCCAAGTGGCAAAGACAGAAAAAAACCCTCTGTCAGAGCCTACCTTAGACAACAAAAACAAGTCAGACAAGGGTACTAAATCTGAAAAGCCATCTGTTAGAGAAGAAATAAAAGCAATAAGAGAAGAACAGAAGAAAGACAAAGATTTAGATAAAGATGAACTTAAAAAAGAAAAGCCAGAAAAAAACAAAACTACTAAACACAAACAACCAAAATCAAAAAAGAAAAAATCAAAGGAAAGAGGGTAATAGAATATGAATGATTTTGACCAAATAATGGCTAATGCTAATAGTAATACCACTAAATCAAATAAATCTTTTGATAAAAATGCTTGGAGAGAAAGAAAGCAACAAGAAAGACAAGAAGTATATGATTTAATGGATAAAACAGCAGACGAGATAAAAACAGATATTAACAAGTATAAACAATACCTAGATGTTCAAGGAAGATTCGACAAATACTCTGTTGGTAATGCACTTGTAATATCTGCTACTTATCCTAATGCTACACAAATAAAAGAGTTTGATGATTGGAAAGAATCTGGAGCATTTATAAAGAAAGGTGCCAATGGTATTAAGATATTAGAGCCGGGAGATTCTTATACAAGGTCAGATGGTAGTTCTGCTATTTCATACAATGTTAAGAAAATGTTTGATATATCACAAACATCTTCTACACAAAAGCCAAGAACTATTAATTATGATGATAGAGTAAAATTAACGGCTCTTTTAAAAGACTGTCCTGTTGATATAAAGGCAGTAGATGAAATTCCAAATAGTGATAAAGTTGCACTATGGAATAGGGAAGATAATGTTTTATATGTTAAAAGGGGTGGAGAAACTCCAACAATATTTAAACAACTTGCAAAAGAACTAACTAGGTCTGCACTTGAAGAAACAGGAAATACTGAACTAGATAATTTTAAATGTGAATCTACTTCATATATGTTATGTAAGAAATATGGAATTGATGTGTCAGATATAAATATCAACACTATTCCAGAGGCATTTAAAAATATGAGTGCTAGTGAGGTAAGAAATGAATTAACTTCTATGCGTAGCAATATGGAAGATATAAATACTAGAATGAGTGCATATTTTGAAACTATTTCAAAAGCACAAAAAAATAAGGAACACGAAAGATAGGAGGAATTATGAAAGAAGAAATTAAAGTGTTAGAACTTGATAAATACGAGTTAGGTATTCTTATCAATGCTTTAAATGAGTTTAGAAATAAAATGATTAAAGAGGGCAAAGATACAGAATATGTTGATGAGGTTTTATTAAGAGCCATTGACGCCCCACCTAAAAAAAAAGTTCTCACAAGGTCTATGAGGAGAGATGAATACAGATTCTAGTTATCCAAAGTGGTTGTATTGTCTTGGACTAATACCGACAATATGGTTAGCACTTTTAATTGCACCATCAGTAAATGGGGGATTACCACAAATAATGAAAGATTTTTCAGATGTTATTGGTAATCCTTTTTATATTACTTGGTGTAATAGTTCAATAAAAGTAATAATAGTATTTATTATTGGCTATGTAATGGCAATTACAATTTATTTATCTACTAAAAAGAATTACCGTAGGAGAGAAGAACACGGCTCTGCAAGGTGGGGAAATGCAAATGAGATAAATAAAAAGTACAAACAACTACCTATGGATAGAAATAAGTTATTAACTCAAAATGTTTGTATAGGGTTAAATGGAAAAAAGCATAGAAGAAATCTAAATGTTTTAGTCTGTGGTGGTAGTGGAGCAGGAAAGACAAGATTTTATTGCAAACCAAATGTAATGCAATGCAATACCTCAATGGTAATTTTAGACCCCAAGGGCGAAATTGTGAGGGACACAGGCAAATTATTGAAAAAGAAAGGTTATGAGGTAAAAGTGTTAGACTTAATAAATATGGAAAAGAGTCATTGTTACAACCCGTTCGTTTACCTAAAAAATGACAATGATGTTCAAAAACTTGTAACCAATTTATTTAAGTCAACAACACCAAAGGGTAGCCAGTCTAATGATCCGTTCTGGGATACGGCTGCAAGTATGTTACTACTAGCACTTGTATTTTATCTTAAATACGAAGCACCAGAAGATGAGCAAAACTTTCCAATGGTTATGGAATTATTAAGAGCAGGGGAAGTTCACGAAGATGATGACTCTTATGTAAGTCCATTAGATGTTTTATTTAATAGATTAGAAGAAAGAGAACCAGAGCATATTGCAGTTAAGTATTACCGTGATTATCATAGTGGTTCTGCTAAAACACTAAAATCTATTCAGATTACTTTGGCTGCAAGATTAGAAAAATTTAACCTAGAAAGTTTGGCTTCTTTAACTGCTACTGATGAATTAGATTTACCCTCATTAGGAGAAAAAAAGACTGCTTTATTTGCTTTGATTCCAGATAATGATACAAGTTTTAATTTTTTAGTAAGTATTTTATACACGCAACTGTTTCAACAGTTGTTTTTTTTGGCAGACCATAAATACGGGGGAAGTTTACCAGTACACGTTCATTTCATAATGGACGAGTTTGCCAATGTTTCACTTCCAGATGATTTCGATAAGATACTTTCAGTTATGCGTTCAAGAGAAGTTTCAGTATCTATTATTCTTCAAAATCTAGCACAATTAAAAGCACTTTTTGAGAAGCAATGGGAGTCAATAGTAGGAAACTGCGATGAATTTCTCTACCTAGGAGGAAACGAGCAATCTACACACAAATATGTTTCAGAACTCTTGGGGAAAGAAACGATTGACACTAATACTTATGGCAAATCAAGTGGTAGAAGTGGTAATTATTCAACTAACTATCAAATAAGTGGTAGGGAGTTACTAACTCCTGATGAAGTAAGGTTACTTGATAATAAATATGCAATTCTTTTTATAAGAGGAGAAAGACCAGTAATGGACTTTAAGTATGATATTTTAAAACATCCGAATGTAGCATTTACTACTGATGGAAAAGAAAAACCTTACTTACACGGAGGAACAGAAAATGCTATTGCTTCAATTAGTATTGATGAAAATGTAGATAAATATGACTTCACAGAAATTGAAGATATAGCAAATGACTATGAATTGATAACTTCGGAAGAAGTTGAAGACTATTTTAAAGGAAAAGGAGAATGAAATTTATGAATAAAAATAGTAAACAATTAAAAATGAGTAGTAAAGGAAAGAAATTATTTAAGGCTTATGTATTAGGAGTAAGTCTTTTTGCAATAACTATTGGAACAAGTATGAATGTTTTAGCAGCAGATGATCCAATGGCAGTTGTAAATAACTTATCAAACTTTATCTTTGGACTAATTAGAGCAATAGGTATGATTTTGCTAGGCTTTGGTATAGTTCAAGTAGGGTTGTCATTAAAGAGTCACGACCCTAGTCAAAGAGCCAATGGTTTCTTGACAGTTGCAGGTGGTATTGTTATCACATTTGCAAAAGAAATCCTAAATATGATAACAGGTTAAGCAATTATCAAAGGGCGAGTAAATATTCTACTCGTCCTCATCTTATTTTTACAAGGAGGTGTTAATATTGAGCGATAATTGGGTAGTGCAAAATTTACAAAATGCACTTGATACTTGGAATTCAAAGTTAGGAGAAATATGGCAATTAGTTACACAAACTCCGGAAACTTTTAAGGGTGGAAGCATTTGGAATGTAATTCTAAATATTCACGGTGCTGTTCAAGCCATTGGTCTTGCATTGTTAGTTTTATTCTTTGTAGTTGGTGTAATGAAAACTTGTGGCTCTATAACAGAAGTAAAGAAACCGGAACACGCTCTTAAATTATTTATACGATTCGCAATCGCAAAGATAGTGGTAACGTACGGACTTGATTTAATGCTTTCATTATTTAAGATAGTTCAAGGTGTTATATCTACAATTATTCAGGCTTCAGGACTAGGTGGAGCAACAAGCACAACATTACCACAAGAAATTATAACGGCAGTAGAAAAATGTGGTTTCTTTGAATCCATACCACTATGGGCAGTCACACTAATTGGTGGCTTATTTATTACAGTATTATCTTTCATAATGATAATGACTGTTTATGGAAGATTCTTTAAGTTATATCTTTATACTGCAATAGCACCGATACCGTTATCTACTTTTGCAGGAGAACCTACACAAAGTGTTGGGAAGAGTTTTATTAAATCTTATTGTGCCGTTTGCTTAGAGGGAGCAATTATAGTCTTATCTTGTATTATATTCTCTCTATTTGCAAGTTCACCACCAGTAGTGGACGCAAATGCAGCAGCAGTCACGCAGGTGTGGAAATATATTGGAGAGTTAATTTTCAATATGTTAGTGCTTGTAGGAACAATAAAATTATCTGATAGAGTCGTTCGTGAAATGATGGGATTATAAGGAGGTGTCAAATGAACGAAAAGATAGAAAAAATAAAAAATGATATAGAAACTTTTTTAAAAGATTCAATGGAACATCAAAATAAACACATTGATTATATTTTGTATGATCCAGATAATGATAATATTTTTGTATTAGCAAGTGATGATTATGGTGAAGCAATAGAGTTTACACCTTTTACTAAGGAGTATGATGGAGGGTATCTTGAAGTTCCAGAGTGGGATTATAATTTTGATTATTATATCTATAACTATTTAGAAGAAGGTAAAAGAATAGGCTATATGACTGATGAAGTTCACTATTCTATTTGGAACTCTATTCACGAGTTATATCCAGAAGATATTGATTACAAAGATGGAGTTCAAGCATATCTACAATATTGTGCAGACAATGGAATTACAAAAGAATATTTGGATAAAAAGACTGGTTTTGATACACCAGATGTTATGCAATATTTTGAAGGACTAGCAATAAATGATACTATGAAATATAAAGGCTATATTATAGAGGCTGATGACTTAAATTTGGATAATCCAAAAGAAAACCTTGTCCATATATATGAAAATGAACAAGATTATGACAAAAAGGAAGAAATAGAAACAGTTTCATTAAATACCATTGGCTTAAAACAAAATGTTAGAGATTATATTGATGAGTTTTATATTGATAAAACTGTTGTAGAAAGTGAAAAAGCGTATTTCACATTTGTATTAGGATACGACTTGTTAAATGATATGCTTTCAAAATCATCAACACCAGAAAATGATGTTAGTTATGATTTCTGCGATATGATTGCAGGGGAATTTTTAAAGAGCGAAGAATACAAAAATGAAAAATATTCTTCTTATGAAATGTTAGAAAGTTGGGTAAAAGATAACAAGGATTTCATAAGAGAACAACACAGTTTATTTATTGGAGAAACAATTGATAGAGATACTACTAGAATGCTTGATGGTGGTATGTATGTTATAGATTTAGGTTATAGAAATAAGCAACCAGTTGCTTTAATTGAGAAAACAATGCAAGACAATAGTAAAGAATATATTATTGCATTTAACTATAAAATCACTGATAAAAAAATTGACTGGGCGTATGGCTATTATTATAACGAAAATATTTCAAAAGCAAAGCAAGATTTTAATAAAGTTTTGTCCGGTGGAAATCTTGCAAACACATTTGATAAAAATAAAAAGGACAAAGAAAGGTAGGTACAAATGGAAGTAAAAATAAATAGAGAAATAAGAAACTATACAGAAAGCATTTTCTTCGGACTGTCATTAAGGCAGTTCGTTTTTTCTATATTGGCTTGTGGTGTAGCAGTATTATTATACTTTTTATTAAAAGGACACTTTGGAATAGAAACCTTGTCTTGGGTATGTATATTATGTGCTGCACCTTTTGCTGCAATAGGTTTTGTAACTTATAACGGTATGACAGCAGAAAAGTTTTTATACGCCTATATTAAATCAGAGTTTTTAATACCAAAGAATCTAACTTTTAAACCAGTTAATTTTTACTACGAATTATTAAAAGATAAATTAGAAAAGGAGGGTGAAAATAGTGAAGACATTAAGAACACTATTCAAACAAGATAAAGAAGCATTTGTAGTTCCAAAAGGAATACAAGATGTTATACCTGTTACTAGAATATGGCAAGATGGAATATTTCAAGTAGGAAAAAATAAATATTCAAAATGTTACCGATTTACTGATATAAACTATGCAGTTGCAAGTAGGGCAGATAAAGAGGGTATGTTTTTAGAATATAGTGAGTTATTAAACTCATTTGATACAGGAGCAACCACTAAAATAACTATATTAAATAGAAGATTAAACAAAATAGATTTTGAAAAAAATATTTTATTACCATTATCTAATGACAAGTTAGATGAATATAGGAAAGAATATAATAAAATGCTTTTAGATAAAGCAACAGGAGCTAATGGAATCACACAAGAAAAATTTATAACAGTTTCTGTTAATAAAAAAAGTGTAGAAGAAGCAAGAAACTATTTTACAAGAATTAGTGCTGATTTAATAAATCACTTTTCACAACTAGGTTCAAAATGTATTGAATTAGAGGCAGAAGATAGATTAAGACTATGTCACGATTTTTATAGACAAGGAGAAGAAAATGCTTTTACTTTTGATATGATACAAAATATGAAAAAAGGACATAGTTTTAAAGATTTTATATGCCCTGATAGTTTTGAGTTTGAAAAAGATTATTTTAAAATGGGTAAGAAATATGGTAGAGTCATTTTCTTAAAGGAATATGCAAGTTATATTAAGGACAATATGGTGGCAGAACTTACAGATTTAAACAGAAATATGATGATGAGTATTGATGTCATACCAGTTCCTATGGACGAGGCTGTTAGAGAGGTAGAGAATAGAAGATTAGGCGTTGAAACGAATATAACTAACTGGCAAAGAAGACAAAACTCTAATAATAATTTTAGTGCAGTAATACCTTATGATTTAGAACAACAAAGAATTGAATCAAAAGAGTTTTTAGATGATTTAACAACTCGTGACCAAAGAATGTTTTTAAGTGTATTAACAATGGTGCATACGGCAGATAGTAAGGAACAATTAGATAATGATACTGAAAGTCTATTAACTACTGCTAGAAAACATTTATGTCAGTTCTCGATACTTAAATATCAACAAATGGATGGACTAAATACAGTAATGCCATTTGGAGTTAGAAAGATAGACGCATTAAGAACTTTGACTACTGAAAGTCTAGCAGTATTTATACCTTTTAGAGTACAAGAGATAAATCACGAAAACGGAATTTATTATGGTCAAAATGTTATAAGTAAAAATATGATTATTGCAGATAGACGACAATTATTAAATGGTAATTCGTTTATTCTTGGAGTTTCTGGCTCTGGTAAATCATTTACTGGAAAGAACGAAATTGTATCAGTAATACTTCGTGACCCTAATGCAGATGTAATAATTATTGATCCAGAGCGTGAGTATTCACAGTTGATAAATGCCCTTGGTGGAGAGGTAATTCATATATCTGCAACAAGTAATAATCATATAAATGCTATGGACTTAAATAGTGAATATGGAGATGGTGCTAACCCAGTAATTTTGAAATCAGAGTTTATACTTTCACTATGTGAACAGTTGATTGGTGGAAATAATCTTGGACCAAAGCAAAAAAGTATTATAGATAGATGTACTGCTTCGGTTTATAGACATTATCAACAAGGAAATTATCAAGGTGTTCCACCAACATTACAAGATTTTAGAGAAGAATTATTAAAACAAAATGAACCAGAAGCAAAAGAAATTGCGTTAGCGATTGAACTATTTACAAATGGTAGTTTAAATACCTTTGCTAAAAACACAAATGTTGATACTAATAACAGATTATTGTGCTATGACATTTTAGATTTAGGAAAGCAATTATTACCTATTGGTATGTTAGTAGTTCTTGATAGTATTTTAAATAGAATAACCACAAACAGGAGTAAAGGTAGAAATACCTTTATTTTTATTGATGAAATTTATCTATTATTTCAACACGAGTATTCTGCTAACTTCCTATTCACTTTATGGAAGCGTGTTAGAAAGTACGGTGCATATTGTACTGGTATAACACAGAATGTTGATGATTTATTACAAAGTCATACTGCTAGAACAATGTTAGCCAATAGTGAGTTTATAGTAATGTTAAATCAGGCTAGTACCGATAGATTAGAATTAGCAAAATTACTTAATATATCAGAACTACAAATGGGGTATATCACAAATGTAGGAGCAGGACAAGGACTATTAAAAGTAGGTAGTTCATTAGTTCCATTTATAAACAAATTTCCAACGAATACTAAACTATATAAACTTATGACTACAAAACCCGGCGAAGGTAATTAACAGTTAGGAGGTGGTTATCTTGGCAGATATTAAAGTCAAAGATATAGCAAAAAAAGGTGTAAAAACAATTAACAAAGCAGTAGTTCAAACTGAAAGATTTAAAGATAATATTGTAAGAACAAAAGAAAAAGCAGAAGAAACTGTTAGTAATGATATTAACAGTAATGAATATGCAAGTAATAAAATAAAGTTTGCTACTGATAGAGCCTTTGATGAAAGTGTTAATCAATTTAATAAACAAGGTCAAAAATCATTTATGAAAACCAAAGAAAATTATCAAAAATCAAAGGCAAAAATCAAACAATTAAAAAAGAAAATAAAAGATAAGAGAAAGGTAAAATCAACAGTTAAAAATACCAAAACTGCTATTAAAACAAGTAAAGAAGTAGCAAAGAAAACAGAAAAAACTGCCAAAGAAACGATTAAGGCAAGTAAAAGAGCAATGCAAATTGCAAAAGAAACAGCCAAGAAAACTGCACAAGGAGTTAAGGTGGCAATTAAAACAACAATATCTGCAATAAAAGCAATCATAGCCGGAACAAAGGCTTTGGTTGCTGCTATTGTTGCAGGAGGTTGGGTAGCCGTGATAGTTATCATAGTTATATGTCTAGTTGCTTTAATGTGTAATTCAATTTTTGGTATATTTTTTAGTAGTCAAAAAACGAGTGCTAATTCTATTACAATGAATACAGTTGTGGCAGAATGTAATCAAGAATTTTCTGATAAGTTACAATCTATTCAAGACTCTAATCCACACGACGATTATGTTTTAGAGGGAAGTATGGCAAGTTGGAAAGATGTTTTAACAGTTTATACAATAAAGCAATCTAATGGTGTGAATCAACAAGATGTAATGACAATAGATGATAATAAGAAAAATGTTATTAAACAAATATTCTGGGATATGAATAGCTTGACATCAGAAGTAAAAGATGAAATGGTTACAGAACAAGGAACTAATGCAGATGAAATGCCTAAACAAGTACAGAAGAAAGTATTGCATATTAAAATAAATACAAAGACACTAGAACAAATGAAAAATGATTATCACTTTTCACCGGCTCAAAACAAACAATTAGCAGAACTTACTGATAACAAATATGCAAGTTTATGGAATGGAGTTATTTATGGTGCTACTGATTCAGGCGAATATGTTAATTGGCGACAAGCAGGACAGAGTTGGTCTAATATAAAAATAGGCAATACAAATAGTACAATAGGAAATATTGGCTGTCTGGTTACTTCAATAGCAATACTAATTGAAAAGTCAGGAGTACCTACTCCAAATATAGAGCCATTTAATCCGGGAACATTTGTAGAAGCATTGAATAAAAATGGTGGCTTTGATGAAAGAGGTAATTTATATTACGGACCGATTAGTAAAGTTGTTCCGAACTTTAAATATGTAGGTAATGTCAATTTAAGAGGAAAAAGCAGAAGTGAAAAATTAGCCTTAATTACTCAATATGTAAATGCAGGTTATTTTGTAACGGAAGAAGTAAAAGGAGCAACACCGGGAAATCAACATTGGGTTGCAGTCACAGGAGTAAATGGTAACAATGTTATTATGGTTGATCCAGCGTCTAATCAAACAGATATGTGGAGTGCATACGAGTGGAGTAAATCATCTCAATTTAACTATTTTAAGGCTGAGTAAGTATGTTGATTTCAATTTTAAAATTAAGTATAGGAATATTAATTCTATATACTAAAATAAAAAAGGTTATTTCTAAAATTATGAAATAGCCTTGATACATAAATTTAAAAATTAATAAGGCGAGAAATCTTGGACGAAGTATTGTTAAATAAATGATAAAATGATATAATTTTAATTAGCATAAATTAATTGTTAAATAGTAATTTGTATTTATAAATTTGAAAGAGAGGAATATTTATGAGTAGTAAACAAAAAGTCTTTATTGTAATAGGAATGATAATAATTATAGGAGTAAGTTTTGTAGTTGGTTTATTTATAGGGCAACAAAATGCTCCAAAGAATGATTTAGCAATTAGGAAAGTAGTTGGGCAAACATTTTATGCAAATATTGAAAGTATAAAGCAATACAATGATGGTAGCTTCCACATTAATGTAAAAGGTTTAGAAATAAATGATATAAATTATAGGGGAAATTTTACATTTAAAGTAGATGACAGTATTGATATGACTTGGAGAGGAGAGAAAATTAATATTTCAGACTTAAAAGAAGGAGATAATATATCAATTACATTTACTGATGAAATAATTAATGACATTAGTCCAACACTCTTGGAAGAAGTTGTAAAGATTCAACTTTTAAGAGATGATGTAGAAAAACAAGAAAACGAAATTAACAATAAAGTTACTACAATAGATATTCAAGAAACAGGATTAAGTTCCGTAACACCACCAATAAAATATACTTTAAACCAAGAAGAAATATATACAATTTTTAGTATTATAGATAATTTGACTTTTTCCAAGGAAACCTGTGATGGAATTCCAACCTATTTCATTAAATATAATAGTAAAGAAAAAGAAGGTTTTCTAACTTATGGAATTGAAAAATTTGAGAATGAATACCATATAACATCAGATGAAAAAGGTGAAGCCATATTATCTAATGAACAACAAAAACAATTAGACAAGATAATAAACAAAATGTATAATTAGACTAACAAATTACAATTTAGTAATTAGTTAGAAAAATAGTAATTGTAGAGATGATAGGAGTTGTAGAATATGGCTAGTGAAAGTAAAAAAGATTTTAATGCAATGATGAATAACAATAAGGATATGCCTAAAACACAAATTGTTAAAGATGAGAAAACAATAAAAAAATATGGTGGAACTAAAATGTTTTTTGCACCGCCAATTTATTATAATGAGTTAATGAAAAAAGTACCAAAAGGAAAACTAGTAACAGTTAGTCAAATGAGAGATTATCTAGCAAAAGAAAACAATGCAGACTTTACTGATCCTATGACAGCAGGAATATTTGTAAATATAGTTGCTTGGGCAAGTTATCAAAGAAATGCTGATATAACACCATATTGGAGAACATTAAAATCTGATGGCGAGTTAAATGTTAAGTATCCTGAAGCAATAGAATTACAAAAAAGATTACTTGAAGAAGAAGGTCATACAATTATTTCAAAAGGAACAAAGAACATAAAATACTATGTTAAAGATTATGAAAGCAGTCTGATTGAACTATAATTCAAATTACAAGTTATTATTAAGATTAGTTTTGAATCAACTAATCTTATTTTTTTATTATTTAAAAAATGTATTTTATTTGCTAAATTTGTTAAATATATGGATAATAAAAAAAGCAAGAACCAATTTCTTGCTTTTTTTTAATACTCCAATTTCTCCATATTAAATAGTGGAGAGTCATAAAAATCTTTAAGTTCTATTTTTAAAGTTTTACATATTTTAAAGATAATTGTAGAACTTGGATTATCTACATTGTTTGCCAATAATGCTCTTAATGTTGATGGTGCAATAGCAGATAATTCAGCAAGTTTATTTGGAGTGTAATTATATTTGTTACATAATTCAAGTATTCTTAAAGTAATTGCTTCTTTAAATAACATTTTAAAAACCTCCTTAACACTACAAAAATTCTAGCAGAAATCGGTTGAAATTATACGCCGATATCGGTTGACTTTTAGAGGCTATAATGCTATAATGTCAATGTAGTTAAATAAAAAGATAAAATTTATAATTGATTAAGCAGTACGAAAGGATTATAAAAGTTTTTTTGTATTGCTTTTTTTATCAAAAAATGATGGAAATAAATAGATTTAGAGGAGTAGTAAGAAATGTTTGAAGAATTATTAATATCAGTACTATTTATTATTGTTTTAATTATCTTGTGCATAATTTCTAATTTGTATTCAAAAAAGGAAGAAGAAAAAGAAAAAAATAAGAGAAGGCTGGAATATGAAGAATTACATACATTAAGTGGAAGAATTAATTATCATAGAAGCCAAGAAATTAGTACTTATAAACTAGATGAATATGAAATAGGGGATTGGGAAAAAATTGTCAGAAAGAAAATGAAACCCATTGTTAAAATAAATAATAAATATCAAACTAATAAAAAAATTAACGTGTTAATTGGTGACTATGATAAAATGTCTGTTTCAAACTCAGTCTGTGTATTAGAAAGTATGGGAATAGATGTAACAATTGCTAAATCTGCAATTGAAATAATGGAAAGATTAAACAAAGGCGAAAAATATGATTTGATTATTACTAATAATATATATGATAGAGGAAATTGTGATGGACCTCAGTTACTTTATGAATTAAGAGAATGTAATATAAAAATTCCTATTATAGTGTTAACAGTATCACATAATAAAAGAGCAGAATTTTTAAATGAAGGATTCAATGAATATATGACTAAGTTGTTGGATCAAGATAAAGTAATAGAGGCTTTACCTAAAGTATTTGATAATTTAAAATTTATAAAGATTAAGAGCAATACATCTGTATAAGATTTATTAAATAAAAAAAGAAAGTTTCATCAGAAATAAAGTCTAGAGAAGAATCTATTGAAAGTAGATTATAAATATTACAGTATAGCAGTATTAAATGTACTGCTATTTTTTTTTGCTACGAATTATTGATTTATAGTTTACGAAAGTGGCAAAATACTATACAAAAGTAAAAAATATTACATTTAATGGCAAAAATATCGCTTTTCGCATAATTCGACAAAATTTGCAAAAATAATGTTGTATAATGGAATCGTACATATAGCAATGCCAGGCTGTGTGATATATGAAATTAATTATAGTAGTTTTGATAATTAAATAAGGACAATTAAGAGAAATAATTAAGCAGTACATATTTCTTTGACAACAAAAGAAGAAGATATATTACTGGTTAATTTTTCATAAGAGGGAGCAATACCTTACGCTATTACTCGTATAAAAATTAGGGCATTGATTTTTATAAGAAGTAGGAGTTGTTGCCCTTATGATTGTGAGAGTAGTTCTTATTTGTTTGTTAGAAATTGATAGAAGCGATTATATTCATAAAGGGGTATCTTTCGCTCATAAACGCAAAAAAATAAGTAAATTAAATAATGCAGTTTTGATTGACGCTAATAGTTTGACTCAAAATATGAGTTCGACTATTAGCGTCTTTTCTTTTTGCGTAAAAATTTTTAGGTGCAGAAGCCCACCAAAGTTCAAGTTTAAACAAAAAAACTTGAATGGAGGAAAGAAAAATGGCAGAAAGCCCTAAAAGAAGAAAATGTAAGGATAACCCTTATACATTAAATTATATTGAAGAAAAAAACATCTATACAATTACATTTAAAGATGTTAAAGGACAGCTAAATAAAGTAGAAGTCAGTGAGGAAGTATATAGAGTTTTTGATAAGTTTGAACTACAAGATATTAAAGAATTAAATGAATATGATAGACATATTGAACATTCAGAAATATTTGAAAACAATCTTGAAGCAAGAGCATTAAATAAACAAATACCAACTGATGAAATAGTAGAAAATAAAATCAATAATGAGAAATTAAGAGCCGCAATTCAAGAATTACCTAAAATTCAAAGGGAAAGATTAAAAAAATATTACTTTGAAAATAAAACTTTTGAAGAAATTGCAGAGGAAGAAAATTGTACTAAAAGGGCAGTAAAGTTTAGTGTTGATATTGCAATAGAAAAAATTTCAAAAAAATTTAAAAATTAGACTACACTTTTTAACTTTAAGTGAGGAAACAGGTGAGAGGGAGTTAATCCTTTTCCACCTGTTCCTTTTATTTTAATGGAGCAGGATGTGTTCTTTGAAAATTTGATACACATTCATCAGATACATTCCTGTTAGATTCAGCACTTTAACAAGTACGCTTGTCGGTCTATACTTGGTTATAAAATTAGGTAGCACCTAATTTGCGATTACATCTAACAGTATTAAAGATACTCCTGCATAGCCACAGACTCAAGCAATGGGTGCAGCCCGGAGAGATCCTCGGGGAGGTGAAATTCCTGTGATATTGATTTAGCAAGTCAATAGTTTGATGAAATCCCGTACTGAGGGTATTAAGACAAATATCAGTTAAAACTAAAAAATAAAAGAAATAAATATTATGAAAGTCAAGGTATTTATATGTACTTTGGCTTTTTTACATATTAAGGAGGAAATTTTAATGAAAAGAAAAAATTATAAAGTAAAAGTTAAATTGATATTTGAAACAACTATGGATCATTCACAAACAAGTATGCAAAAAGCACAGGAAGACGTTAATCGTGTTTTAACAGATTATTTAAAAGATAAGAAGTTAAATATATTAAATCTATTTAATGATAGAGCACCACGCATTATATATAAAGTTGAAAAGAAAGATGATTAAATCAGATATAAAAAAAGGAGATATTTATTATGCTTCATTGAATCCTGTTGTTGGAAGTGAACAGAAAGGAGAAAGACCGGTGGTGGTTATACAAAACAATTTAGGAAACAAATATAGTCCTACTGTTATTATTGCACCTCTAACAGAAGTGATAAAGAAAGCAGATTTACCAACTCACATAACAATATTTAGAAATGATTTTTTAAAATATGATTCAATGATTTTATTAGAACAATTGAGAACAATAGATAAAAGTCGTTTAATTTCATATCTTGGAAAATTAAAAGATAATCAGTTACAAAAAATAGATAATGCATTGATAAAAACACTATCTATTAATATTATTGGGTATTTATTTAGTTTAGGAATAGGAGAGTATAATGAAAAGAAAAATGAAAGAATATATAGTGACTATTATTTCAAGGAAACAAAAACAAGAGATTCAATTAAAAGCAACAAACAAAAAAGAAGCAAAAGAAATGGTCATTGATGTAATAACAAATACTTATTTATTAAAAAATCAAAAATTAAATAATATAAAAATAAAGTGTAGAAAGAATAGGAGGTTGATATAATATGGAAGACACAATGATATTTTCAGTACACGAAGTTGCAAAAATGTTACATTCTAGTCCTAATTATGTGTATAAATTGATAAATAATGGTTATTTACCTGCAATAAAACTTGGCAGTGTTAAAGTGTTAAAATCTACTTTGTTAAAGTTTCTAATTGAGAATGAGGGAAAAGACCTTTCCGATATAAATTGTATTAAAAAATTAGATGTTAGTTTATTAGATAAATCATAATGGCTAGTGTAGGAATTAAAAAAAGAGGAAAGGTATATCAATATCAATTTGAAATAGCACCTGTTAAAGGACAAAGAAAATGGATAACAAAGTCGGGTTTTAAAACAAAAGCAGAAGCACAAGAAGAAGGGAATAAGGCATACACTGAATATTTAAATGCAGGTATGCCTTTTAAAGATTGCAATATTTCATATACTGATTATTTAGATTATTGGCTTGATAATTATTGTAAAATAAATTTAAAATATAACACAATACAAGCATATAAAAATATAATTAAAAATCATATAGTTCCCAAATTAGGTAAATATAGATTGTCTACAATTACAAGTGTGAAACTCAACTCTTATATAACAGAAATATGTGAAGAAAATGATTTTGCTCCAACATATTTTAAAAATATATTAAAAGTTGTTAAAGGTTCATTTCGTGACGCTTGTAATGTTTACGGCTTTATCAAATATAACCCTGCAAGAGATTTAAGATTACCAAGATTTGATAAAAAAAGAGAAGATGTAAAACATTTATATACACAAAAAGAAATAGATTTAATATTAAATAGATTTGCTGATAATGACACATTTACTTGTGTCTTTTTAACATCTTGTTATACTGGTATGAGAACTGGTGAGGTATGTGCATTAACTTGGGATGACATTAATCTTGAAAAGGGAATAATAAATATAGAGCATAATGTATATGATAAACCTAAAGATGATAAAGGAAGATGGTTTATAGGAACTACCAAGACTCAAACAGGAACAAGAAAAGTTCATATAAGTCAAACTTTAAAAATAGCATTACAAAATTATAAGAATAAACAAGACTATCTGAAAAAACTATATGGAAGAAAGTATATTTATTATAATCTTGAAGATGTTGAAAATAAATATGGAAAAATAGTTGAGCATAGAATTGTTAGAGAAGAAATAAGTAATAAAGATAGTAAAAGATTTAATTTAATTTTTACAAAAGAAAATGGAGCTTATATAGGAACTGACATAACAAGGTATCCATATAAAATAATCCATAATGAGTTAGGAATAAAAAAATGTAGATTCTATGATTTAAGAGGTAGTTATGCAACTAAAATATTAAACAATGGTATAGAGATAAGAGATGTTGCTGATTTACTAGGTCACAAGAATATAGAAACAACAGAAAACTTTTATATTTCTAGCACAGAAAGTTCCAGAAAATATGCAACAGAATTATTTGATAATATATCAAAATCTGAAACGATAAATAAAATTATAGAATATAAAATTGAATCTCAGTAGTTTGACTAATCTTAATATATAGTATATAATTATGAACAGAAAAAAACACAAATGTATGATTTTCCAATTCGCACATTTTATTGAACTTTGAAATATGGTATAATGTTAGCAGTGAACGGATGTGGACGGTGTCCACAATTTGTCCACAGTAGAGAAATATTTATAATATAAATAGTACGGATAATACAAATAATATAGATGTTACCTAGTCTGGAAAAGCCTGAAATACAGGTAATATTATAAATACAAATAATACAGATAATATGGGAGTACAAAGTTCTTGCGGATCTGGAAAAAAATATAAGAATTGTTGTGGAAAGTAATAAAATTTAATAAAAAGGTGTAGACATTATAGTTATGTTGCACCTTTTAATTAAAAAATTTATTATACGCATTTTTGAAAAAATATAATTATAATTTATCATAAAAACAAATGGAGGTTTTGGTTATGGAAATAACAAATGAAAAAGAAGTATTAAAAAAGATAATTAATATAATAAATTTATTGCATCCCGTTCAAACACCAAGAATAGATTTAGATATGCCAAGTTTTAAAAGCCCATCAATGGATATATTAATTAATTTAATAGAAGAAGATAATATGCCACACACATTTATTAGTATCCTCGATGGCACAGAAAATTTTAAACAAAGTGTACCAAATGGAAATATATTAACAGATACTTTTTTAGATATTAATACTTTAAAAGAAATAATTGATTATTTACTTGCAAATTTTCCTGTAGTATATAACTTTAATGTAAATAGTAATACCATTTCATTTACTTTTTCATTTTCTAAAAATAATGATTTTTATATAACACCAGGGATTTCACTAGAAAATATTAGTTTAGAAATTAGAATAACAGATTTAAAACTTCAAAAGAAATTAAAAGAATACTTGATATTTATATTAAGTACGTACTATGTCGAATTAAAACAAACTCCATATTGGCAAGAAACAATTAAAAAACACAAGAAAAAAATACTTTTTGAGATGGAATATGGTTATATAATGGATTTTGTTTCTCATTTAAGTGAAGAAGAAATAAGAAAATTACTAGTTAATATTACTAATGAAAGATTTATAGAAATAATGAATAATATGGTTTCTAAAGAAACAAAATTAGAAAGATTAAAGCCATAAATTTGTTGATAACTTAATTGTTATCAACATTTTTTAATAAATACTTGACAAACGTATAAAATACGCATATAATTGAAATGAAGGGAGAAAATAATGGAATTAAAGAATAAAAGATATGAAAATATTGGTATACATGTTCTATCAACTATATTTACAGTAGATAAAGGTAAAATTAAAATTCTTTTAGTAAAAAGAACCAATGAACCATTTAAAGATTTCTGGGCACTTCCTAGCGGAGCATTATATAATGATGAATTATTATGTGATGGAGCCAAAAGAGAATTAAAAGAAAAAACAGGCATAACAGGAATAGATTTAGATTTTTCAGCTGTATTTGATGACATAAAAAGAAGTGAATTAAAAAGAATGATAGGAATTTCATTTATCGGGGTAATAAATATCAATGGATTAGAATTACAAAAAGAAACATTAAAAACATCAAATGCAGATTTCTTTGAAATAGGTAATATACCAAAACTTGCCTATGACCACAATAAAATAATTGATAGTTCAATTGAAATTCTTAGAAATAGAGTTCTAGAAAGAAATATTTTAAAAGATTTGCTTCCAAAAGAGTTTACATTACCAGAAATTCAAGAAGTTTATGAAACTCTATTAAACAAACAATTTGATCGAAGAAATTTTAGAAAACAATTGTTAAATAAAGGAATTATTGAAGATGTACATAAAAATACCTTATACAATGGTAAAAAGCCAGCTAAAATGTATAAGTTCTGTACAACAAACAAAAAAGATGTATTTTAAAAAATACCTTTTTTAAACAAATATAATGCGTAAAAAATACGCAAAAGGAGAGATGGAAATGACAGATTTATATATAGATTTTGATGGAGTTATAAAAGATACAATAAAAGTAAGTTATAAAATGATGGAAGAACAGGGAATAAGTTTAAGTGATAGACCTCGTGTTATTAAATTTTATCAAGATATAAACTGGATGGAACTTATAGAAGCATCTGATGAATTAAACAGAGCATTTCATTATATTAACCAAATATGCGAAGAGAAAAGATATCGAGTATCAATTCTAACAACTGTTAATTCACAACAAGAAATGATAGCAAAGGTAAATTATATAAGAAGTAAAAATAAAGAAGTAGGAATTATTTTTGTACCTAGCGGCATAGATAAATCACAAATTGTAAAAGCGCAAGACGCAATTCTTGTAGATGACTATTCAGGAAATTTACTTAAGTGGACAGAAGCAGGCGGAATAGGTATAAAGTTTGCAGAAGAAGACAATTTTGCAACAATAAATACATTGAAAGTATTTACAGAAAATGAAAATTCAATGGTTTTATGTAGAAAAAAGAAATACACCTAGTTATAAATAATATTGCACAAGAAATGTGTTGATAACTCAAAAGTTATTAACATATTTTTAATGACTTTTTTTAGTGTTTTTGGTACAATTTAATAGGTGGTAACTATGAATAACGATAAAATAATGACTTTTGGAATAAATCAAGCAAGAAAAACTATGAATGATAATAAAGGTGGGCCTTTTGGGGCAGTAATTACAGATAAAAAGGGAAATATAATAAGCATATCTTCAAATTTAGTGTTGGAAACTTATGACCCAACAGCTCATGCTGAAATAAATGCAATTAGAGAAGCGTCAAAAAAACTAAAAACTCATGATTTATCAAATTGCATACTTTATGCAACCGGATATCCATGCCCAATGTGTCTATCAGCTATAATCTGGGCAAATATTCAAACTGTATATTATGGAACTAATGTAGATGAAGCAGAAGAAATAGGATTTAGAGATGATTTCATATATAAATATATAAACAATAAAAATGAAGAGATTTTGAAAATAGAACAATTAGACCATGATAAATGCTTTGAATTATTTGAAGAATATAAAGAAAAACAAAAACAAATATATTAAAACTAAAAAATAAGCGATTTAATTTATAAAGGAGGTTTTGACATGAATGAAAAAAGAAATTAAAAATAAAAAATTTAGTAACAAAAGATGGCAAAGTTTACAAAAAAGATGATATGCCTATCGAAATAATTTTATCAACAGAAATTGAAAAAATATCATTTCCTCAAAATATTGTAAAATTGGAAGTATATGAAACTTGCGAAGAAACAGAAGAATACTTATTTGCTATATACATCGGAGAAGTTTTTTTAAGGAAACTATTCAATCATTAAGCCCGACCTTTCAATTTTCTCAAGAAAAAGATAATACACCTTATGTATTTGTACCAAATTCTAATGGGGCTTTAGTTTTACTTGCAAAATTAAATCGTGGTGACATGGTTGTAGAAAATATAAATCAACTTAAAATGTTGTTAGCTGAATTAACGGAAAAACACCAAAAAAGATTAATAAGAGTATCCAGAATTAAGGAGGTAAATAATGAAAGAAAACATTATATTAAAAATAATAAATACAAATAGTAAAGGATTTTCATTTCTAAAAGATAAAAGTAATTCGCCATTAGTGCTTGAATTACCATGCGATTTAGAAAGCGTTGAATTTCCAAATAATATTTTAAAGTTAGAAGTATTTGAAAAACAAGATGGTAAAGAAGAATATATATGTGCGATATATGTTGGAGAAGTATACCCTGAAAGAATAATAAGAAGCATACATCCCAATTATAGATATTGTGAAAATTTTGATGTTAAAACTCTAAAAGATATTAGAGATAATTCCCCATGTGTATTTTATAAAGATGTTTATAATAATTATGTTTTAGTAGCTAAGTTAGACTCAGACGATATAGTTGTGCCAGATACTACGGAATTAAAAAATTTTTTAATAGATTTATCAATTATTTTAAATGATGAAAAAGCATTAAAAAGAACTAAATCTAGAAAGGAAATTAATTAATGTTTAACAAAGAAGATAAAGAAGAATTAAAGGTTGTTGCAGTGTTTGGAAAAAGTTTTCCCACAATAAAAGATGAAAATACATCTCCATTAGTTATCAATATGCCAGAAGATATTGATAATATTGATGTTCCAGTAGATTTATTGAAATTAGAAGTATATGAAATAATAAATTTTAATAAGAAGAAAAAGAACCTTGTAAGAACAATTTATGTCGGAGAGGTTTACACAGTAAATGAAATGAATAAAATATGTCCATGTTTTAGATTTTCGTTTGGTATGGACTGGGCTAGCCTATGCAATCTTGGTCATGATTCTCCATGTGTATTTTATAAAAATGAAAATGACGTATATGTTCAACTTGCTGTATTAAAAGCACCAGACATAGTGGTATCTTCAATTCAAGAGTTAAAAGAATTATTAAAAGAGTTATCTGATAATTTTTCTTTAGTTCAACTTGGAATGTCAAGAATAAGAAATATTCCATAAAAAAACAATAAAAGTCTTTTGAAAGGCTATTTTTATGGTATAATTAAAATTGTTAAAAATAGTGTTATATTTGAGGTGCAAAATGAATAAAAGCAAAAATAATAAAAAAGAATACTATAAAAATTTAAATATAATCAGAGTAATAGCCTGTATTGCAGTATTATTCTATCATTTAGGAATACTTAAAGGTGGTTATTTAGCGGTATGTACTTTCTTTGTATTAAGTGGATATTTATCATGTGTTACGTCTTTTAAAAAAGAAAACTTTTCATATAAAGAATATTATATATCTAGATTAAAAAAAATATATATACCTCTAGTAATGGTGACTTTAATATCGGTGGCTATCGTTTCTTTTTTTAGTAGTATTAACTGGCTAAGTTTAAAAATTGAAACCACATCAGTATTACTAGGATACAATAATTTTTGGCAAATAAATGCTAATTTAGATTATTTTGCTAGACATGTAGATTCACCGTTTATGCATTTATGGTACATATCAATATTATTACAATTTGATTTAGTTTTTCCATTTATTTACAAAGGATTAAAAAAAATTGGAGATAAAGTAGATAAATTAGCTCCTTGTGCTTTTACTTTTATCCTTGCAGTAATTGGGACAGCATATTTTTATAAATGTACTCTAGGTTCTAATTTAATGAATGCCTATTATAATACATTCGCAAGAGTTTATTCAATACTTTTTGGTTTGTGCTTAGGTTTTATTCATTCATATTACAAACCATTAGTACCAGAGTATATTAGAAAAAAACCACTTCGTAAAATAATATTCGGAGCATATTTAGTTATATCCATGGTATTATTTTGTTTAATAAATTCAAATTCAAAGTTATTTACATTTAGTATGATTATAATAACTTTAATATCATGTAGATTAATTGATTATGCCGTTTTAGATAAAAAAGAATTGAATATTTTGGATAAAATACTTAAAGTAATATCTGATTTAAGTTATGAAATTTACTTAGTACAATATCCAGTCATATTTTTATTTCAATATATAAATATAAATCATTATTTAAAAACACCATTAATTATAATAATTATATTAATAATATCATATGTATTACATATGGTACTAAATAAGAGGGATAATATGAAAATAGTAAGAAGAATAGTATTAGTTGTAATTATAGGATTATCAGTATTCGGAGGTTATAAATATATAACTACAAAATCACACGAAAAAGAAATGAAGCAACTAGAAGCTGAATTAGCAGAAAATGAAAAAATAATGTTAGAAAAACAAAAAGAGTATCAAATTCTTGAGAAAAAAGAAGAAGAAGATTGGGCGAAACAACTTGAAGAACTAGAAAACAAGAGTCTTGATGAATTAGTTAAAGAACTTCCTGTAACTTTTGTAGGAGATTCAGTTATGCTCGGAGCCATGAACAATTTAAAAAAAGCGTTTCCAAATAGTTATTTTGACTCTAAAGAGTCTCGTTCTACATATGTAGGATATACAATTCTTGAGGAACTAAAAAATAACAAAAAACTTGGTAACCCCGTAGTAATTCATCTAGGAACAAATGGAGATTGCAAGAATAATTGCAAAGAAAAAATAATGGATCTTTTAAACGATAAAACAGTTTTTTGGATCAATACAACAAATTATACTTATGTAAATGATAATTTAAATGAATTAGCTAAAAAATATGATAATTTACATATTATAGATTGGTATAGTCTTTCAAAAGGTCATAGTGATTGGTTCTATGCCGATGGAATTCATTTACCACCAACAGGAAGAAAAGAATATACAAATATTATTTATAATGCCATCGTAGATGTTTACAAAGATACATTTAAAGATAAAAAAGAACAGCTTATTAAAGAACACCAAGAGGAACTAAAAAAGAAAATGGTTTTTTATGGTAATGATATTTTATTCTATGACTTTGAAACATTACAATCAAACTTTACAGACTCAAAATTCGTAATAAATAAAGATTTTAGTTATAAAGATTTAAAAGAAAGTGTTGAAAAATCTATTAAGGAAAATACCTTAGCAAATAAAATAGTACTAGCCTTTGATAATTCCATAGTGATATCCATAAAAGAGTATCAAGAATTAATTGAACTTTGTAAAAATAGCAAATTATATATAGTGTCAAGTGGAAAACCATTAAATAGTCTAGAAAGTTATAGCAATGTAACAGTAATTAATTTTTACACTCAAATTCAAAAGAACAAAGACTATTTAATGGCAGATGGAATACATCTAACAGAAAAAGGTAATACTGCATTAAATAAAATTTTAGAAAGCTCACTAAAAGATAAATAAAATAAAAGTACATATCACTTTAAATGGTATGTATTTTTTTAAAAATAAAACAGATAAAGAATGGTCATACATAAATTAAAATTTAAAATCTAAAAGGTGCATTCATAAATAATTCAAATAATTTTCGTGTAAAGAAAATTAAAAAAACGAAGTAAAATGATATAGAGTGAAAAAACAAAATTGTATTTAATAATTAAAAATGTTGGAAAAAATAATTGATAAATTTTATGAAACATTAAAAAACAATCGTAACGATAGAATCATTAGATGTAAAATCATATATCGGATATTTTTATGTTGTTCAAAAAAAGTAAATAGTTTTTTTGTTGACTTGATTGTGTTAATCATCTATAATTCCTTTGTAAGGAAGTGATACTTTTGAAAATAGAAAATTTATGTATGTCTTTTGGAACTCAAACTATATTTGATAATATATCATTTCAAATTAATAACAATGATAAAGTAGGTATAATTGGTGTAAACGGAGCAGGAAAATCAACATTATTTAATATTTTACTTGGAAACATAACTCCAGATGCTGGAAATATTACTTTAAATTCTAAAATTAAACTAGGCTATCTACCACAAGTTATAATGGATGATGCAAGTAATGAAGAAGAAACTGTTTTTGAATATCTACTTGAAGGAAGACCAATTAAAAAACTTAAAGAAGAATTAAATTCTTTATATGAGGCAATAGCTAACTTAGATAATGAATATGAAGTAAAAAAATATTATAAAAAAATAAATCGTGTCAGTGAATTACTTGAATACTACGATGAATATAATGCTGAGGGTTCTCTTCTTAAAATTATCAGTGGAATGAATATAGATGATAATCTTCTTGATTTAAAACTAAAAAACATCTCCGGTGGACAAAAATCTAAAGTTGCCTTTGCAAGACTTTTATATTCAAATCCTGAAATAATGCTTCTTGATGAACCAACAAATCACTTAGATTTAGATACAAAAGATTATATAATTAATTATTTAAAAAATTATCATGGTATTATTTTAGTAATTTCACATGATATAGAATTTTTAAATGAAGTAACCCAAAAGACATTGTATGTTGATAAAATAAAACATAATGTTGAAATGTATAATGTTAATTATGAAAAATATATAAAGATAAAAAATGAAAGAGACTTAGCTAAGAAAAGATTATATGAGCGACAACAAAAAGAAGAAGAAAAACTAAAAAGTATAATATCTAAATATATCCGAGGCAATGAAAAAAAAGCAAATATTGCTAAAGATAGAATAAAGAAGTTAGAAAAATTAGAAAGTGAAAAAGTTGAATTAGAAAAGAAAAATAAGTATGCTAAATTCAATATGAAAATAAATAGACCAAGTTATAGTATACCAATAAAATGTAATAATTTGACATTTGGTTATGATGAAGAAAATTTATTATATGAAAATTTAAATTTTGATTTATCTCGTGGTGAAAAACTTTTAGTAGTAGGTGAAAATGGTATAGGTAAAACAACATTACTTCGTTTAATAATGGGATATTTAAAACCTCTTGAAGGTAATATTGAAATAACTGAAAAAACAGATATAGCATACTATGCCCAAGAGCATGAAATACTAGAACCTAATAAAACAATTTTAGAAAACTTTGCTAATTTTGGACTTGCAGATTATGAAATAAGAAGAATGTTAGGTAGTTTTCTATTTTCTGGTGATGATATTTTCAAAAAAGTTGAAGTTTTATCTCCGGGAGAACGAAGTAGAGTTGCTTTAGCTAAAATATCCTTAACTGGAGCCAATACTTTGCTATTAGATGAACCAACAAATCACTTAGATCCAATGACTCAATTAATAATCTCAGATACATTTAAAAATTATGAAGGAACAATGCTTGTTGTATCTCACAATTTAGACTTTGTAGACAACCTTAATATAAATAGAATGTTACTTTTACCAAGTGGGCGCATTACTTATTATGATAGAGATATTGTAATGCACTATGAAATGCTTGAAGAAGAAAATAAGTAAAAAAACAAATTTATCAAAAATAAAGTTGAATAAACATTTAATTTTTAAGTAAGGTGTGATAAAATGTTTTTAGGAGATGATATTATGAACGTACCTTTCAAAAGAGGTAATATACTACTTCCTAAAAATGCTGATATGAGTAAATGGAGTGTAGTAGCTTGTGACCAATATACAAGTGAACCAGAATATTGGAGTGATGTTGAAAAAATCGTCGGAGATAGTCCATCAACATTAAAATTAACTTTACCAGAAATATATCTTGAAGAAAGTGATGTTGAAAAAAGAATTGAAAATATTAATTCAAACATGGAAGAATTATTAAAAGAAGACTTTTTCAAAGAATACAAAGATAGCATGATTTATCTTGAAAGAACCCAAAATGATGGAAAAGTTCGTGAAGGTTTAATGGGTATCGTTGACCTAGAAGGATATTCTTATGAAGCTGGTAGCCAAACTCCAATCAGAGCAACAGAAAAGACTGTTATTGAAAGAATACCCCCACGTGTTAAAATCAGAGAAAATGCATCACTAGAGCTTCCACATATCATGATTTTAATTGATGATGACAAAAAAGAAATCATTGAAAGTCTAAAAACTAAAGTAACTGAAGAAGATGTTGTTTATGATTTTGATTTAATGAAAAATGGTGGACACATTAAAGGATATGTTTTAAATAATGAGGCAATGGATGAAGTTGATAAAGGACTTGCAGCTCTAGCAGACAAAGATGCTTTTGATGCTAAATATAATGTTAAAGATAAAGGAGTTTTACTATTTGCCATGGGAGATGGAAATCATTCACTTGCAACAGCTAAAGCTTGTTATGAAAACTTAAAGAAGACTATGAGTGAAGAAGAATACTTAAATCATCCAGCTCGTTATGCTTTAGTAGAACTTGTAAACTTACATAGCAAAGCTCTTGAGTTTGAAGCAATTAACAGAGTAGTTTTTGATACAAATCCAGAAGATTTAGTAGAAAAATTAAAAGAATATTATGTTATTAACAAAGATGGCAATGGTGAAAAATTTGAAATAATCACTAAAGATATTGATGAAGTTTGGTATATAGAAAATCCAAAATCAAACATTTCTGTTGGTTCAATTCAAATGTTCCTAGATGAATATTTAAAAGAAAATCCAGGAAAAGTTGATTACATTCATGGTGAAGATGTAACAAAAGAATTAACTCATAAGAGTAATAAAAATGTTGGTTTCATCTTTGATGCCATGCCAAAAAGTGAATTATTTAAAACTGTTATTTTAGATGGCTCATTACCAAGAAAAACATTTTCAATGGGACATTCATATGACAAGAGATATTATCTTGAAGCAAGAAAAATAAAATAAATACATTAAAAAAATGAACTAATGGTTCAAAAGAAGTATTAGTTACCGAAGATAAAATTACGTAATATTAACTGGTTTAATTAAAACAAGTGCTATTACAAATAAATTTATTACAAAAAAGATAGATAAGAATTCTAAACTTGATGTAGCAGATATTAATGCTATAGTTATGGTAACTATTGATAATCAAAAAGAAGAAGAAGCACCAACTGATACAACAAAAAAGTATTAAAGAACTTGCTAAAGAAAAAAATGATATTAAAGTAGTTTTGTTCTTCGATATAACATTAAATGTAAAAAATAACATTACTGGAGAAACTTTAGGAACATTATCTACATTAGATAACAAAATCAAATTCAATATGGCTTTACCAGAAGAACTTACAAAAGTTGCTGAAGGCTATACAAGAAAGTATTATGTTGTTAGATATCATGATGGAAAATCAGAAATAATTTCTGCATCAGTTGATGGAAACGTATTATCATTTGAATCAGATAAATTCTCTACATATGCCTTAGCTTATGAAGATGTTAAAGATGAAGTGATAGTAAACCCACCTACAGGTGATAAAATAGTTTTAGATTTAGTAGTTGGTATTGTATCAGTTGCTGGTCTAGGATTAGTAGCAAAAAGTATTGCTAAAAGAAAAAAATACTTTAACTAATAGCTAATAGAACTAAGTAGCACATTGTTACTTAGTTTTTTCTTTTGGACCCTAGTTTTTTTTGAGAAAATATGATAGAATAATGGCACGAAAGGAAAATTCGCATGAAAGAAGAATTATTAAATAAATTAAACGAATATAAAGAAACCTTAAATTCTCTAGGGAGGTATCTTTGACTTAGATAAAAAAAAGGAAGAAATATCTGCCCTAGAAGAAGAACAAAAACAAGAAGATTTCTGGCAAAATGTTGATAAAGCGAATGATATCAACAAAAGATTAGCAAATTTAAAAAAAGAAGTAACATTATATAATAATTTAAATAAAAAAATAACGGATAATTTAGAATTGCTTGTAGCTAACGAAGAAGAATTTTTCTTGTTGATAAGTGAAGAGTTAATAACATTAGAAACAGAAATAAATGAGTTGGAAACATCTGTTATCTTAAGTGGAGAATTTGATATGTTAAATGCATATTTAGAAATTCATCCAGGAGCTGGAGGCACAGAATCATGTGACTGGGCTAGTATGCTAGCTAGAATGTATGAAAGATTTACTGAAAAAGAAGGCTTCAAGTGGGAAATAATAGATGAACAAAAAGGTGAAGAAGCAGGAATAAAAAGTATTACTTTAAAAATAAGTGGTGATTATGCTTATGGATATTTAAAGAAAGAAGATGGAGTGCATCGTTTAGTTAGAATATCACCATTTGATGCTGGGGCCAGAAGACATACATCATTTGCATCGGTAAGTATTATGCCTGAGATAAAAAGAGATATTAATATTGAAATAAAAGAAGAAGATTTAAAAATAGATGTTTATCATTCAAGCGGAGCAGGTGGTCAATCAGTTAATACAAGTAATTCAGCAGTAAGAATAACTCATATACCAACTAAAACAGTAGTTACGTGTCAAAATGAAAGAAGTCAATTAAACAACAAAGAACAAGCAATGAAAATGTTAAAAAATAAATTATACATGATAGAACTAGAAAAAGAACAAGCAAAATTAAATGCTTTAAAAGGTGAGTCATCAAGTATTAATTTTGGTAGCCAAATAAGAAGTTACATTTTGGAACCTTATAAAATGGTAAAAGATCATCGTAGTAATTATGAGTCACATGAACCAGAAAAAATTCTTGATGGTAACATAAAAGAAATGCTTGTATACAATTTAAAGGAGTTACAATGAAAAAAGTAATAGATTTTTTAAAAAATAATTTAAATAATAAAGATGCTGTTGTTGTAGCTTGTAGCGGAGGCCCTGACTCAATGTGCCTACTTGATTTAGTAACCAAGTTAAAAGATGAGTTAAATTTAAAAATAATTGTTGCTCATGTTAACCATAAACTACGTATTGAAAGTGAAGAAGAAGCCCAAATGGTGGAAAAATATGCTAAAAATAATGGATTAATTTTTGAGTTACTTGAGATTAATGAGTATCTTGAAAAAACATTCACAGAAGAAGATGCTAGAAGAAGAAGATATGAATTTTTTTATGAATTATTAAAGAAATACAATGCCAAAAAACTTTTAACAGCGCACCATGGAGATGATTTAATTGAAACAATTTTAATGCGTTTAACAAGAGGAAGCAACCTAAGTGGTTATATAGGTATCAAAGAAATATCTACACATAGTGATAATTTAATTTTAAGACCACTTTTAAAGGTAACAAAGGATGAAATAATTAAGTATCTTGAAGAAAATAATGTTCCATACAGAGTTGATAAAACAAATAATGAGTTAGAACATACTAGAAATAGATATCGACATATTGTTTTACCATTCTTAAAAAAGGAAAATCCTAAAGTTCATGAAAAATACTTAAAATTTTCTAAAGAATTAATTGAATATGATAGTTTTGTAACTAATTATATTAAAAATAATAATTTTATTGTAGATAATCAAATAGTTATTAACAATATAAATAACGAAAGTGATTTTATTAAAAGAAAATGTTTAGAAATTCTAGTAAAAGACATTCAAAGTAAAGATTATTTTGATATATCTGATGAACAAATGAATAATTTAATAAAGCTATTAAATCAAAACAATAAATGTATAGACTTAAACAATTATTATCAAGGAATTAACAGTTATGGACATGTTTTTATTAAGAAAAAAGAAGATAAAAAACTAGAAGAAATTGTTTTTGATAAAGATATTGTTATAGAAGACTTCATTTTTTACTATAATAATAAGGATGGAGATAATACAAATTCTTGTATATATTTAAATAGCAGTGAAATTAGTTTGCCATTAAAAATACGTAGTGTTAAAGCTGGAGATAAAATGCAAGTTAAAAATTTAAATGGCAACAAGAAAATAAGTGATATTTTTATAGATGAAAAGGTTCCAAAAGCTAAAAGAAGTACTTATCCTATCGTAGTTGACGCCAAAAATACAGTTTTATGGGTTCCAAATTTAAAAAAATCGCAATTTTCTAAAGACAAATCAGAAAAATATGATATAATAATTAGATGTAAGGCAAGGTGAATATAATAAATGAATGTAAAAACAAAAGGAAATGATAATTTTAAAAACTTTTTACCTTATTTAGTTTTAGCAGGGGTAATAGCTATAGTGTTATTTGCTTTAAACATGCAAGGTACTAAAGTTCATGAATTAAAGACTGGAGAATTAATTTCAGAATTAAAAGAAAATAATGTTACAGAAATTACTGTTACTCCAAAAAGTAATGAAAGTATATATGTAATTGAAGGTAAACTAGAAAATTATAAAAAGACTGAAAGTTTCCAAGCAAAAGTAGTTGGTACAGAATTAGACACTGTTTTATCTTTAATAAAAGAAAATGATGTAAAAGAATATGATACTAATTCAGATCCTGGAGAAAATGTTTTCTTATATATCTTAGTTAACGTTTTACCTTTAGTTTTAATGGTAGTTATCATGTATATTTTATTTACTAAACTAGCAAACTCAAATAAAAATTCAATGGATTTTGGAAAAAGTAAGGCTCGTTTAAGCAATGAAAATGATAAGAAGAGCTTTAAAGATGTTGCTGGATTAAAAGAAGAAAAAGAAGAAGTTGAAGAATTAATAGACTTCTTAAAGAACCCTAAAAAGTTTGAAAAAATGGGAGCAAGAATTCCTAAAGGTGTCTTATTAGTAGGCCCTCCAGGAACAGGTAAAACATTACTAGCTAAAGCTATTGCAGGTGAAGCTAATGTGCCATTCTTCTTTATAAGCGGTTCAGATTTCGTTGAATTATTCGTAGGTGTCGGAGCATCACGTGTTCGTGATATGTTCAAAGAAGCAAAAAGAAATGCTCCGTGCTTAATTTTTATAGATGAAATTGATGCCGTAGGTCGTCAAAGAGGAACAGGTCTTGGTGGAGGACATGATGAAAGAGAACAAACTCTTAACCAATTATTAACAGAAATGGATGGTTTCGGTGAAAATGAAGGTATCATCATTATAGCAGCTACAAATAGACCAGATGTTCTAGACCCAGCTCTACTTCGTCCAGGACGTTTCGATAGACAAGTAACAGTAAGTCTACCAGATGCTAATGAACGTGAACAAATCTTAAAAGTTCATGCTAAAAATAAAACATTAGGTAAAGATGTTAACTTAAGTAATTTAAGTTTACGTACACCAGGTTTTTCTGGAGCAGACCTAGAAAACTTACTTAATGAAGCTGCACTTCTTACAGTTCGTCGTAATAAAAATGCTATTACAATGGATGAAATAGATGAAGCAACAGATAGAGTTTTACTTGGACCTGCTAAAACAACTAGAAAAATAACTGATAAAGAAAAGAAACTTGTATCAATTCATGAAGCAGGACATGCTGTAATTGGTATAAAACTAGAAGATGCTCAAGAAGTCCATAAAATTACAATCATACCACGTGGTATGGCAGGTGGTTACACAATGATGCTTCCAAAAGAAGAAAAAATTGCTGTCATGACTAAAGATGAATTACTTGCACAAATTACTGGTTTACTTGGTGGACGTGTAAGTGAAGAAATGTTCTTAAATGAAATTTCAACCGGAGCAAGCGATGACTTCAAAAAAGCAACACGTATTGCAAGAAGTATGGTTACTGAATATGGAATGAGTGACTTAGGTCCAGTTCAATATGAAGAAAAAAGTGAAAATGTCTTCTTAGGAAGAGATTATGCTAAATCAAGAGATTTCTCAGACCAAGTAGCATTAGAAATTGATGAACAAGTTCGTAAAATTATTGAAGATTGTTATTTAAAAGCTAAAAAAATTATCGGTGAAAACAAAGATTTAATCTTTGCTCTAAGTGATGCATTAATGAAATATGAAACAATAACTAAAGAACAAATTGAGTCAATTGTTGAAACTGGTGAAATCAAACCAATTGAAGAAATTGAAAAAGAAACAAAGAACGAAGAAGAAAAAAAACCAAAGAAAAAACCAAGAAAAACAAAGGAAGAAGAAAAATAATTGTTGCAAAGTTTAAGAACTTGTGATAGATTATTTATGAAACGGATGTGTTAAAATGTTAGAAAATATATTACTTGTAATATCAATATTACTAATAGCTATAGTTCTTTTACAAGGAAATAAAGCTAGTGATGCCGGTGGAATAATAACTGGTGGAAATGATAATTTATTTCAACACCAAAAAGAAAGAGGCTTAGAACTAGTAGTTAGTAGAATTACTATGATTTTAGGAATATTATTCTTCGTTATATCATTAATATTGTTCTTGAAATAGTGGAAAACCACTATTTTTTTGTTATTTAAAATACTCAGACTGAGTATCAAAAACTGCACTTTACACGATATGTGTTAAAAATATTGTCGTTTTTATCGTAAAGTGAAAAATTTTAACAAAAAATTTTTTAAATGAAAAATTTCCCTTAAATAAAGGGATTTTTTTATGTTCCTCAAAAATAAATAAAAAAGTTTCAAAAAAAGTGCAAAAATTTGACCATTTTAGGAAATATATATATGAAAGGATAAATTGTATTTATTTCTAAAAGGAGGTAAAAAATGAATTATTACGATGAAGTAAATAGTTATGTGAAAAAAGTAGAAATAGGAAAAGCTATCAGAGAGACAAATGCTAATATGGAATTAGTGGAATGTTATTGGAATGTAGGTAGATTAATAGTAGAAGCCCAGGGAGGAAAAGAAAAAGCTAAATATGGCAATGAGTTAATAAAAACGTGGGCAGAAAAGCTAACAGAGGAATATGGTAAGGGGTATAACTATACAAACTTATCAAGATTTCGCCAATTTTATCTTGCTTTTCCAATTGTTGCCCCACTGGGGCAACAATTGAGTTGGACAATAATTAGAACTATTTTGCCAATAAAAGATGAGAATAAAAGAAACTATTATATAAACTTGTGTATTGCTAACAATTTATCAAAAAGAGAACTAGAAAAAGAAATTAAAAGTAATTCTTATGAAAGATTAGAATATAAACCAGATAAAATTGATGTTGTTGTGTCAACAAAAGTACCGGCAATAGTCAACAATTTTAAAAATCCTATTTTGTTAGAATTAAAAGATAAAGAAATAAAGTCAGAGAGTGATTTAGAAAAACTAATTTATTCACAATTAAGTTATGTGTTTTTACAATTGGGTAAAGGATTTACTTGGGTAGGAAATCAATATAAAGTTAGTGATGGAAATAAAAACTACTTTATAGATATGTTACTTTATAATGTCAAATATAACTGTTATGTAGTAGTAGAAATAAAATGTAGAAAACTTAAAAAAGAAGATAAGGGACAAGTAGAGTTTTATATGAATTTAGTTGATAACTTTGTTAAAGAACCAAGTAATAACCCAACGATAGGAATAATTATTACAAAAGACCAAGATAAGTTTGTGGCAAACTTTGTTAGAAGTGAAAAAGTTGTACCACTCACATACGAATTTGTATAAAAATAATGCAATTTATAAATATTTGGTGTATAATAAATTTAGTTAAAATATAAGGAGACAATATGAAAAAAAATGGATTTACATTAATAGAAATTATAGTAGTAATAGCATTGTTAGCAGCGATATCAGTAACTGTAGGAGTAAGTATGACTGGCTTATTTGGTAAAGAGGAAGACAAAAAGTATAATGCTTACAAAACAGAAATAGAAAACGCCGCTTGTTTATATGTTGAAATAAATAACATTACAACAGCTGAAACAATTAACAAGGAAACTATTGTTAGAGCTGGTCTAATAAAAAAAGATTTAAAAAATCCTAAGAATAATAAAACCATTTTAGAAGATTCAACAATAATTGGCGTAAAAGTATCATGGAAAAATAATGAAAAAAAATGTTCAATAAGTACTAGTTAAATAACAATAAATATGTTATACTTTATATGTGATAAAAAATGAAGAATAAAAAGAGGGTACTGACAATATTATTAGCATTAATAATAATTATTACGATTATACTAGCGGTCGTTTTGATTTTTGGTGGTATAAAAACAAAAGAAATTAATGATTATCACGAAAAATTAGAAAAAGCTGCATGCAAATTAGCTGAAGATGAAAATTATACTGAAGCGTTGTGTGAAGGTTTTGAATATCTTTGCAAAGTTAAGTATGAAAGACTAATTGATAAAAAGTATATCAAAAATAATTTAAAAAATCCTTTAAATAATAAGTTAGTTAGTGAAGATACTAAAAGTTTCGTACAAATTAGCTGGAAAGATGGTAAAATGATTTGTACACATAAAGAAGGATAGTATATTATGAGGGAAAAAATATTAGAAGCATTAAAAGATGAAACAAAAGGACAAGATATAAATACTATAAATAGTAAAATCCAATTAAAAGGTGTAGAAGGCGTAAAAGAACTCGAAGCAACCCTAGCTGAACTAGTAAAAGAGGGCATTGTTCATATGTCTAAAAATCACGAATATTTATTAATGTCTAACACAAAGTCTTTACGTGTTGGAGTTCTTAAAATTAATAAAAATGGTAATGGATTTGTTGAATGTGAACCAGAACCAGTATTTGTTCATAATGATGATTTACTAGGGGCAATAAACGGCGACTTTGTTGAAGTTGAAATAAAAACAAGACTTAGTGACCCAAATCCCGAAGGATATATTAGAAATGTTTTGAAAAGAGATTTAAAAACCGTCGTTGGAGAAATAGTAAAAGATAAGAAAAATCTTGCTTTTAAAGCAGATGATGAAAAGTTAAATATTGCAGTAAAATTGACTAAAGACAGTATGAAAGGTTGCGTAGAAGGCCATAAAGTTATTGTTTCAATTATAAAAGAAATTGGTAATAGAACATTTTTAGGTAAAGTTGAAAGAATTATAGGACACAAAAATGACCCGGGCGTTGATATTTTAACAATTGCAGCTAAACATTCAATTGAAACAATATTTAGTGAAGCGGTTTTAAATGAATTAAAAAATATTCCTGATACCGTTTGTGAAAATGATTTAATTGGAAGAACAGATTTAACAAAGGAAATGATTTTTACAATAGATGGTGATGATACTAAAGATATCGATGATGCTATAAGTGTAAAAAAAGATGGGAACAATTATATACTTGGAGTTCATATTGCAGATGTTTCAAACTATGCTAAAGTTGGAACTGCCCTTTATGATAGTGCATTTTCTCGCGGAACATCAAGTTATTTAGCAGACACAGTTATACCAATGCTACCACATCAATTATCAAATGGTATTTGTTCTCTTAACCCCGAAGTAGTAAGACTTACAATTAGTTGTGTAATGACAATTAATGATGCTGGAAAAGTTATTGATTACGATATATTTCCATCATATATTAAGTCTAGAAAACAAATGACTTACAAAAACGTAAACAAAATATTAGATGAAAATAAAGTTCCAAAAGGTTACGAAGAATTTGTTGATACATTAAAAACAATGCATGAGTTAGCAAAGATATTAAGAAAAGAAAAAATTAATCGTGGATACATAGACTTTGGAATAGATGAAGCGAAAGTAATACAAGATAAAAAAGGTCGAGCAATTGATATTGTAAAACGAGTACAAGGCACCGGCGAAAAGTTAATTGAAGACTTTATGATAGCAGCTAATGAAACTGTAGCAACACATATAAGTAATATGGATTTACCATTTATCTACCGTGTTCATGATTTACCAAATGCCGAAAAGATTGAAGATTTTTGCAACTTAATAAAACAACTTGGTTATCAAGTCCATACTAACTTGAACAAAATAACACCCGTTACCATGCAAAAACTACTTGATGAATTTCGTGATAAAGATGAATTTGTAATACTTTCTGATATGTTACTTAGAAGTATGAAAAAAGCTATTTATAGTACAAATAATATTGGTCACTTTGGTCTAGCTAGTAAAAACTATACTCATTTTACCAGCCCAATAAGAAGATTTCCGGATTTAACTGTTCATAGACTTCTTAGAACTTATCTTTTTGAAAACAGAATTGATTTAGAAACAATTAATTTTAATGCTAAATATTTAATAGATGTTGCTGAACATTCTAGTGAAACAGAAGTTAATTCTATTGAAGCCGAAAGAGATGTTTTAGACATGAAGATGGCTGAATATATGGAAAAACATGTTGGTGAAGAATATGACGGAATTATTAGTGGTGTAACAAATTTTGGATTATTTGTTGAATTAGATAATTTAGTTGAAGGGTTAGTTCATATAAGTACATTAAATGGATTTTACACATATGTTCCAGAAATGCTATCCTTAATAAGTAGCAATAAAAAGAAAAAATATCGTATTGGTGACAAGGTAAGAATAATAGTTACAAAGGCTAGTAAAAAACAAGGTATTATTGACTTTGAATTAGTGGGGGACAATAATGGAAATAACAAATAAAAAAGCTTATTTTAATTATTTTATCTCATCTGAAATGGAAGCAGGTATTGTCCTTGTTGGAACGGAAATAAAATCTATAAAAAAAGGCTCAGTAAATTTAACAGATAGTTATGTTAGAATTAAAAAAAATGAAGCATATATAATCAATATGTTCATTGATAAATATGACGAAGGAAGTATTTTTAATCACGAACCAACTAGAGAAAGAAAATTATTGCTTCACAAAAAAGAAATAAAGAGGTTGCTAGAACTTACTAGTCGCGAAGGATACACTTTAGTTCCTTTAAAAGTTTATCTAAAAAAAAGCAAAGCCAAAGTTTTAATTGGTGTTGCTAAAGGTAAAAAACTTTATGACAAAAGAGAAATGATTAAAAAAAGGGACATGGAAAGAGATAATAGGTTAAGGAGGTAATTATGAAATCTAAATTCTCAAAAATATTAGCGATATTATTAATTGGTATATTTTGCATATCTCTAAGTGGATGTGGAAAAGAAACAACAAAAGATACTGGAAAAACAACACAATCGCCAGAAAAGAAAAATTTAAAAATAGTTGATACAAGTAAAAATTCTCGACCATATGCAGTTATGATTAATAACATAAGTGTTGCAAGACCACTACAAAGTGGCTTACAAGATGCTTACATTATTTATGAATTAATAGCTGAAGGCGGAATAACACGTTATATGGCATTATTTATGGACCAAAATACTGAAAGAATAGGTTCAATCCGAAGTGCAAGACATTATTTCCTAGATTATGCTTTAGAAAATGATGCAATTTATGTCCATCATGGTCAAAGTCCTCAAGCTCAAAGAGATTTTAGTGCTCTAGGTGTTGATAGAATTGTAGTTGATAATTCTAAAACTGGCTGGAGAGATAAGAGTTTAAATGTTGCATCAGAACACACATTATTTACAAGTATTGAAAAGTTAAATAATGGTCTTGGTAGTAAAAGAACTACTAGAAATAATGATTTATTATTAAACTATAGTGTTGATGAAGTTGATATTTCTAAAAAAGAGGGAGCCAAAGTTGCTAATAATGTATCAATAACATATTCAAGTAATACAGTTACGAGTTACAAATATGATGAAACTAACAAATATTACTTAAGAAGTGTTAATGGCAAAGCACATACTGACTATGTAACAAAAGAACAATATCATTTTAAAAATATAATTACATATCAAGTAAAAAATACAACACTAAATGATGGTGAAAACAAAGGTCGTCAAGATATTGAAAATATTGGTTCTGGAGAAGGTTACTACATTACAAATGGATATAGCATTCCAATAAAATGGGTAAAAGAATCTAGAAAGAGCCAAACAAAATATTATTATACGGATGGTAAAGAAATAGATGTAAATGATGGTAATACATTTATTCAAATTCAACCCTCTGGACAAAATTTAACAATAGAGTAAAAAGGAGAAATTTATATGGATGGATTTGTTAATTTTATTATAGAACATTATATAATATTTGATATAATTGGGGTGTTTTTAATACTTGCTTTAATTGGATATTTTGTTTCTATAAAAAAAGAAAAAGCCAAAGTATTCAAATTAAATGATGAAACAATGAATATTGCAAATGACATTCCTATAAATGCTAATGTATCTTTACGAGATTACGTTAATGAAAATAAAAGTATTAATAATAACAACAAAAACAATTTATAAAATCGGGGGCTACCCCCTTTTTATTTTTCAAAAAATTTGATATAATAAATTGGACAAAGGATGGTGTTTAAATGAATCTCTCAACAGTCTGGGAAATATTCACAAAATTGTTAGATATTTGCTTAGTTTGGCTAGCATTCTACTATATATTAAAAAATGTTAAAAATAATATTAAAATGGTTTTAATAGTAAAAGGTGTATTTATAATCCTTTTAGTTAAAGTTGTAAGTGATTTACTAAATCTTTATACAGTTGGAGTAATTTTAGAATATGCAATTCAATGGGGACCGCTTGCTATAATAGTAATATTCCAACCAGAAATAAGAAGTGTACTAGAATCATTAGGACGTACACAACTTTTAGGACGTCATAAAATACTAACAGTAGATGAAAGAGAAAAAGTTGTTTATGAAATAATGCGTTCTGTAGAGTATTTACGTAAAAATAGAATTGGAGCTTTAATAGTTATTGAAAGAGAAATATCTTTAGAAGAATATATTAAAAACGCCACAAAAGTTTATGCGGATTTATCTGACTCATTACTTGAAACTATATTCTTTCCAAATTCACCACTTCATGATGGTGGTGTAATTATTCAAGGTGATAGAATTACATGTGCCGGAGCAGTATTTAGAACAAGTATGAACCCAAATGTTTCAAAAAGACTTGGTACAAGACATAGAGCAGCTTTAGGAATTGCTGAAGAAAGTGATGCCATAGCTTTAGTTGTAAGTGAAGAAACAGGAAGATTATCAATTGCAGTTGATAGCAACTTACATTATAATTTGGAACCTGACCAATTTAGAATGATGTTAATCGACGAATTAAAACCTAAAATGGAAGTATTCTTCGAAGCTGATGATGAAAGTGAAGGTGATGAAGAATGATAACAAGATTATTTAAAAAAATATATAAATTTATTGATCAAAAAATAGTTGTACCAATAAGTAGATTTATTTATTATTTATCAAAAAAGTTTAAGAAAAATCAAGGAAAATTAGACAAATTATTAAATAGACCACATTTTTTAATTTACTTATCATTGTTCTTAGCAGTAATAATGTTTTTATTAATTGACTCTAAAGTTATAAATTTAGTAAAAACAGAAGCAGAAGAAATACGTGGTGTACCAGTTGTAGTTAAATATAATGAAGAAGCGTATGTTATTGAAGGCGTGCCTGAAACAGTTGATATAACACTAACGGGAAGAAAAAGTGATATATATCTAGCAAAACAACTTGGAGAATATGAAGTTGTATTAGACCTTTCGGAATATACACCAAGTGATAATCCATACAAAGTTTATTTCTCATATTCAAAACCAATACATTCACTTACATATAAGTTAGACCCTTCATATGTACAAGTAATAATTAAAAATAAAGAAAGTCAAGTTAAAACATTATCATACGATTTACTTAATATAAATGCTTTAGATAGCAGATTAAGCGTTAAGTCTGTATCATTAAATAAAACTGAAGTAGTTGTAAAGGGAGGTAGTGATGCTTTAGCAGAAATTGCATCCGTAAAAGCATTGATTGACCTTGCTAAACAAAACTTTAGTGAAGCAGGAACATATGATATTGACAACGTTGAACTAGTAGCATATGACTCAAAAGGAAACAAATTAACAAATGTTGAAATTGTTCCAAGTACAATCAGTGCATCAGTTATTTTGGAAAGTTACTCAAAAGCAGTACCAATTAGAATTGAAACAACTGGAGAACTTATAGCTGGAAAATCAATTGCATCAATTTTAATAAATGGTAACTCAAATTATTCAATTACTATTTATGGTGACCAAGCGGATTTAGAAAAAATTAATAGTGTTCCTGTAACAATAAATGTTGATGGACTAGGAAATGAAGGCACAAAGAAATATAATGCCACAATTAATAAACCAAATGGTGTCCGTAAAATGAGTGTTGAAAAAGTAACAATTACAGCAACATTCGGAGAAGAACAACAAAAGACAATAGACATAAGTAACAATATAACTCCGATAAATCTAAGTGAAGGCCTAACAGCAAACCTTATTGATACAAAAGACATTACAGTTCAAGTAAAAGGTGTAGCATCAGTTATTGAAAAAATAAATAATGGTGATGATGAAAATAAAGTTAGTGCATATATAGATTTAGCAGGCTTAGGTATCGGTGAACATGAAGTGGAAGTAAAAATTAACAATAGTAACCCACTAGTAAGTTATGTTGTATCTAATAAGATAAAAATTAAAATAACCCAAAAATAAAGGTGTTAGCTTAATGCTAGCACCTTTTTAGTCTTCGATATTTGTAAATAATAAACCAATATTTATTAAACCACAAACACCAACAATTACATAAATAGCCTTTTCTAGTATTGTAACATTATTAAATAACTTAGCCACAATATTTACATCGAATAAACCATATATTCCCCATACTATAGCACCTATTATAGTAATAACTAAAGCTACTTTTTGTAGTATTGCCATATATTCACATCCCTTTAATCATATTTTTACCAATAAATTAAATAATATACATATTTTAAAATAGAAAAAATATATTTAATTAGAAAAGGGGATTTGGTAATGAAAAAGTATTTAATACTAATAACAATTATGTGTTTGGTTTTAACAGGATGTGGAACTTACAAACTTGAAGATGCTGTTAATGACTTTACAAAAAGTGTAGAAAGTAGCAAATCATACAAATTAAATGGTACAATGGAAATAAGTAGTGGAGAAGAAATATTTACTTATAATATTGATGCATACTTTTTAAAAGATGATTTTTATAAAGTTGTTTTAGTAAATCAAACTAATAATCATGAACAAGTTATTCTTAAAAACAAGGAAGGATTATATGTTGTAACACCAAGTTTAAATAAGAGTTTTAAATTTGATAGTGTCTGGCCAGAAAATTCTTCTCAAGCATACCTATTACAAAATTTAGTAACAGATATTAAGAATGATAATGAAAAAACATTTGAAAAAAATGAAAAAGGATATGTAATTAAAAGTAAAGTTAATTATCCAAATAATGAAGAATTAGTTTATCAAAAGATTTATTTTGATAAAGATATGAATATCACCGGTGTAGAAGTATATAATAATGAGGATATTATCAAAATTAAAGTAACGTTTAAAAATGTTAATTTAAAAGCTAAATTAAAAGAAGATGACTTTGTTTTAGAAGATTTAATTGATACAAAAGCAGAAGATAATAATAAAGATACAACAAAAGATAACCAAAATAATACTGAAAACAAAGATAACAAAAATGAAACTTGCACAGGAACAAATTGTAAAGATAATAATAAAACTTGTGAAAATAACAATTGTGATAAAACAACTGGTTCATTAGATAGCATAATTTATCCACTTTATATACCTACTAATACACATTTAAAAAGTTCAGAAACTGTTTCAACTGCAAGTGGAGAACGTGTAATACTTACATTTAGTGGTGACAAAAACTTTGTTATAGTTGAAGAAACATCAAAATTCTCAAGTGAATTTGAGGTAATTCCAGTATTCGGTGACCCATTGATGCTTGATAAAACAATCGCAGCTTTAAGTTCAAATTCTATAAGTTGGAACGCTGATAACGTTAGTTACTATCTTGTAAGTAGTGATTTATCATCAAATGAAATGGTCAACGTTGCAAAATCACTAGGTAATTCTAAAACAGTAATTTCCACGAAGTAGTATATATAATAATGAAATATTACCTTGCAAAATAGTGTCATTTTATGTATAATTATTTTATGGAGGCATAAAGATGGCAAATAAAAAGGTAAAATTAAATGACAAAGTAAACGTAAAAAAGAATAAAAAAGGTGTAGATATTGACAAATATGTTAGTGATGAAGCAAAAGAAGTAAGAAGGTTTATTATAATATTGTTAAGTATAATTATCTTAGTTTTAGGAGTTTATGCTATTACAAGACTTGTTAATAAAAATAAAAATAGTAAAAAAGAAGAAAATGTTACAGCTGGAGCAATCGATTACGATAAAGTAAGTGTTGGAACAATGCTTAATAAAAGTGATGAAGAATATTATGTAATTGTATATGATGGTGAAGATAGCAAAGCAGTTTATTATTCAGCAATTGTTACTACATATATGCAAAAAGATAAAAGTTTACCAGTTTATTTCTGTGACTTAGGCAATAGATTTAATAAAGATTACTATGTTGGAGAAAATGGAACAAGTAATAAAAACGCAAAAACAGTAGAAGAATTTGCTTTTGGTAAATTAACTCTTATTAAAGTAAAAAATGGTAAAATTGATAAATATATTGAATCACTTGACACAATTAAAGAAGAATTAAGTGTTTAGAAAAGTTTTTAACTTTTCTTTTTTTTGGAAAAATGTTAAAATAAAAGTAAGGGTGATATAGAATGAAGCAAAATAAAGGTTTTAATTTAATTAGTGTTATAATTATCATTTTTGTAACATCAATAGCATCAGCAATTACCGCCGGTATAATCGTAACAAATAATTACAATTTAACATATAAAGGTTTAGCAGATGATAAAGAATTAAATGAATTTATAAAAACATATTCTAATATAATAAATAATTATTATGATGAAGTAGATAAAGAAAAGATGATAGATTCTGCAATTAATGGTATGCTTAATTACCTTGGGGATAATTATACAACTTATTTAACTAAAGAACAAAGAGAAGATTTAGAAG
>OGPV01000002.1_pt1:50000-178474 | contig 178474 bp, 187 predicted proteins | sample 1553001 | NCBI WGS metagenome assembly OGPV01 (sample SAMEA2580268, study PRJEB22360) | human gut metagenome | biome: human gut; feature: human-associated habitat; material: faeces | place: Denmark | collected 2008/2010
GAAGAGCCAGTTATTGGATTCTGGTCTAAGCGTTTAGGTTGATGCACAGGAAAATCCGTGATATCGATAAGACTGAAGCGTGATGGCGACGTGGTCTACGGACCGCTAAGTCTTCTGAAGCTATGCTTCCAAGAAAAACTTCTAAAGATATGTTATAAGTACCCGTACCTAGAACCAACACAGGTGGTCAAGGAGAGAATCCTAAGGTGAGCGAGAGAACTATGGTTAAGGAACTCGGCAAAATTACCCCGTAACTTCGGAATAAGGGGAGGTTTCTTCGGAAACCCGCAGTGAATAGGTCCAGGCAACTGTTTACCAAAAACACAGGTCTCTGCTAAAGCGTAAGCTGATGTATAGGGGCTGACGCCTGCCCAGTGCTGGAAGGTTAAGATGATTTGTTAGGTGGACGAAAGTCGATAACACCGAAGCTTTGATTTGAAGCCCCAGTGAACGGCGGCGATAACTATAATCGTCCAAAGGTAGCGAAATTCCTTGTCAGGTAAGTTCTGACCCGCACGAAAGGCGTAATGATCTGGACGCTGTCTCAACCATAGACTCGGTGAAATCTTAATACCTGTGAAAATGCAGGTTACCCGCGACAGGACGGAAAGACCCCATGGAGCTTTACTGTAGCTTGATATTGAAGTTAGGTAATTTATGTAGAGGATAGGTGGTAGACTATGATGTATGGACGCCAGTTCATACGGAGTCGCCCTTGGAATACCACCCTTAAATTATTTGACCTCTAACTTACTCCCGTTATCCGGGAGGAGGACAGTGTCTGGTGGGCAGTTTGACTGGGGCGGTCGCCTCCCAAAGAGTAACGGAGGCGCTCAAAGGTTCCCTCAGATTGGTCGGAAATCAATCAAAGAGTGTAATGGTATAAGGGAGCTTGACTGCGAGACCTACAAGTCGAGCAGGTGCGAAAGCAGGACATAGTGATCTGGCGGTAGAATATGGAATTGCCGTCGCTTAACGGATAAAAGTTACCCTGGGGATAACAGGCTGATAGCGCCCAATAGTTCACATAGACGGCGCTGATTGGCACCTCGATGTCGGCTCGTCACATCCTGGAGGTGGATTCGCTTCCAAGGGTTGGGCTGTTCGCCCATTAAAGTGGCACGCGAGCTGGGTTCAGAACGTCGTGAGACAGTTCGGTCCCTATCCGTCGTGGGCGTAGGAAAATTGAGGAGAGCTGTTCCTAGTACGAGAGGACCGGAATGGACATACCTCTGGTGTATCTGTTGTAACGCCAGTTGCAGTGCAGAGTAGCTATGTATGGACGGGATAACCGCTGAAAGCATCTAAGCGGGAAGCCTCCTCCAAGATGAATTTTCCCATTCTTCGTGAAGTAAGATTCCTTGTAGACTACGAGGTTGATAGGCTAGAGGTGGAAGCGTAGTGATACGTTGAGCTGACTAGTACTAATAGATCGAGGATTTAACTTAAACAATTATTTCTTATTAGATGAATTATATCATTGCATTATCGGGTTTTTTAAAGGACAAAATCCTTTATTGGTGACGATAGCTTAGGTGATACACCTCTTCCCATCCCGAACAGAGAAGTTAAGACCTAATACGCCGAAAATAGTGTAATGCTAAGATAGGTAGTCGCCAGTTTTTTTTTGCTTAAAAATACTTATAAATAGTTAATTTACAAACAAATTATGTAAAATAACAATATTATACTTGTATTAATTATTAGTTATATCTTATAATAGGAATAGGTGATTAGAAATGGAATTTAAATACACATCAAGATCAGTTGATGACACAGTAAGAATTGCTCAAGACATTGAAAGTGAAAAATTTCCAAACATGGTAATTTGCTTATATGGAGAGCTAGGCAGTGGAAAGACTGTATTTACAAAAGGATTTGCTAGTGCAATGGAAATTGAAGAAACAATAACAAGTCCTACATTTAATATTATAAAAGAATACCCATCAGGAGAACTACCATTATATCATATGGATGTTTATCGTCTTGAAGAATCTGATGAATCTATTGGATTTAATGACTATTTTAATAAAGGTGGAATATCTATTATTGAATGGGCTGACATTATTAAAAACAAACTACCTGAAGAACGTTTAGACATTAAATTCAAAGTTATCGACGAAGACACGAGAGTACTTGTATTTATGCCTCATGGTGAAGAATATGAAGAAATCTGTAGTGCGGTATTATAATGACAACATTATTTATAGATACCCATCTAAATGATATATTAGTATTTCTTTTGAAAGATGGTAAATGTGTTGATAAAAGAGAAGTTATCAACAAAAAAAACAATAGCGAAGTTTTATTTCCAACTATTAAAGAATTAATTGATGGCAAAAAAATTGATGAAATTATAGTAGTAAATGGACCCGGTTCTTTTACAAGTGTAAGACTGGGGGTTACAATAGCAAAAACATTGGCTTATACTATGGATATTCCTATTAAAACTATAACCTCCTTAGAGGTACTAGCTATAAGTAGTGAAAAACTAAAAGTGGGAATAAGTGATGGTAACGGATGTTACTTAGCAGAATTTGATGAACAATATAAACCATTAAATGATTTTATTTATGTTAATAACTCCGATTTTATCAACATGAAAAACAAAGATGAATATTATATGGAATACTTGGTTGATATAGAAAAAGTTTACTTACATATGAACAATATAAATCCTACAAATGCTCATAATGTAAATCCTATCTACATAAAGAAAATTGGTGTTGAAATTGATAAGAAAAGCAACTAAAAATGATATTAATAAAATAAATGAGCTGGGAGCACAATTACATAGTAATTTTATATATACATATCATATTGAAACTGAAGTAAAAAATAGTTTTTCTATAGTTTTAGTTTCAGAAGATAATAGTATTATAACAGGTTATCTGTACGCCCAAGAGTTAGTGGATAATATTGATTTATTAAGTATTTTTGTTGATAAAAACTATCGTTATCAACATATTGGTACAGATTTAATTAATTATTTACAAGAAAATAGTAATAATAAAACCATTACTTTAGAAGTTTCAAATAAAAATGAAAACGCCATTCTTCTATATAAAAAGTGCGGTTTTAAAGAGGTAGGAATAAGAAAAAAATATTATATTGATAGTGATGCCATAGTAATGAAATGGGGGATTTAAATGAAAGATATATATATATTAGCAATAGAAACATCATGTGATGAAACAAGCATAGCAATTGTTAAAAATGGTCATGAAGTCGTAGCAATGACTATTTTAACTCAAATGTATACTCATGCAAATTTTGGTGGAGTAGTGCCGGAAATTGCATCAAGAATGCATACAGAAAATATAACAATGGTTTTAGAAGATACTTTAAAAAAAGCCAACATGACTGTTAATGATGTTGATGCTATAGCAGTTACACAAAAACCTGGTCTTCTAGGTTCTTTACTCGTGGGCATAGAATTTGCCAAAGTATTAAGTTATGTATATAACAAACCGTTAATTGCTGTAAATCATTTAATAGGTCATATATATGCTAATGCTATTAATAAAAAGTTAGAGTTTCCTCTTCTAGCTTTAGTTGTTAGTGGGGGACATACAGAACTAGTAATTATGAAAGATGACTACGATTTTGAATTTCTAGGTGGAACCCTAGATGATGCTATCGGTGAAGCATATGATAAAGTTGCAAGAATACTAGGCATACCGTATCCAGGAGGTCCTGGAATAGAAAAGAAAGCTCTAGAAGGCAAAGTAACTTATGACTTTCCAAGGCCAGTAATGGATAACACATATAATTTTAGTTATAGTGGCTTAAAAAGCCGAATAATAAACATTGTTCATAATGAAAAACAAAGAGGAAACGAAATAAGAGAAGCTGACTTAGCAGCTAGTTTTCAATATGTTGCTGTTGATGAACTTGCTAGAAAAACGGATTTAGCCCTTAGAAACACTGGTATAAAACATGTTTTAGTAGCAGGTGGTGTATCAGCAAACAAATATTTACGAAATGAAATAGAAAAAGTAGCAGAAAAAAATGGTGCTAAATTAAACATTCCAGAATTTATATACTGTACAGATAATGCAGCAATGATTGGTGCTGCAGCATACCCCCTTTATTTAAAAAAACAATTTGCAGATTACTCATTAAATGGTGAATCTCAAGCAGATGTTTGCTAGAAAGGCATAAAAATGAATGATAATTTTCAAAAACTAAATAATTTTTTCCAAACAGATTTGCATATAAAGGAATTAATAAGTAGTTTATTTCCTAATCCAGCGGATAGATTAAATAAATCTGCACTTTTTAAGTATGTTGATAGATTGGAAGACTCTTTGGATAAAATAGAAATATCCTTCAATAGAATTATCAACACTTATTTTTCTAGTGATTTAAAAAAATATATTGAAGTAGTATTTGATTATTATCATCAAGAAATAAATAGTTGTGGTTACGATTATGATAAATTAGAAAATACTTTTAAAAAGATATTTGTGAGTATGTCACCTGAGTTAATTGATATAACCAACAATGAAATAAAAGGTTATTATATGTTATCTGGGGTTGAAAAACCTTTAGCTAAAGCAACTTCAATATCAGAAATTTTACATATATTTCATTCTTATGTTTTAAATAATGAAAATATATTACAAAGTTGCAATCTTCTAAAACAAAAAGCTGAAACACGTCTTTATGGTTATCCATCTCAAATAGCTGAAAATATTTTTAACTCTTTAGATGACTATTTTAGTGATTCACCCAAAATAATTGTTTCTTTAAATGAAACTCACATTCTTATGATGCTAAGGGATTTTGGGCATGCAACAACTTTAGATATCAACATTGAAAATGATGAAGCTTGGATAGAGTATTTTATTCCAAAAGTGTGTAATTATCTAATGGTAAATGAACTTCCAGGTGTAAGAAAAGTAGATAAAAGTTCAAATTGGACCAAAGGAACATTAAGAGTTAAAGTAAGTGAACTTGGTAAATACTTAAACAATTTTATTAAAATGATACCAACAGATGATGAAATGTTTATAAAAGGTGGAATTGTGTACGAAGAAAGAACATCAAGATAAAAAATGTTGCTAAAAATTATAGACAAACGAATAAATATTTGCTATAATGTATATTACATGGGGAAGTACTGGTTTCGACATGTATTACTAGGCATGACTGCAAGTGGTCGGCATACCTTAAGTGCAAAATTAAAATTAAATGACGAAGCTAATTATAGTTTCGCTCCTGCTTTTGCCTAATAGAAGGTAAGGGAGCACTTCTATTCAATTTCTCTTATAGGTTGAACTAGGGGTTAATAAATATAAGATATAATATATTAATTGCTTAGGTTAGTATATCGAATTTCACTAAACTTACTAATTAATAGGTTAGTGTAGAGCCATTTTAGTTAGGACATTTAAATCTACCTAAACTTGTAGACGTTGTGATATAGGGTATATTGGACAGGAGTTCAATTCTCCTCTTCTCCACCAAATTAAATTCAAATTCCTTTTATAGGAATTTTTAATTTTAATAAAGAGGTTTTATCATGAACAATTATGAAATAATAATTAACAAATTGCAAACATCAAAATTTAGAAATAGTTTTCATTTAAAAGAAAAGGAACTAAATTACATTAAAGAAAAAGGAATGGATACAATAAAAAGTCATGCTATAGATTTCATAAATCAAAAATTAGCCCCAGCAAATCCATTAAATGATGGCAAGCAAACTCCCATGAAAAATCATCCAGTATTTATAGCGATGCATGCTTGTGCCTGTTGTTGTAGATCTTGTCTATATAAATGGCACAACATTCCTAAAAATAAAGAATTAAATAACAAAGAAAAAGAATATATATTAAATTTACTAATGACATGGATAAAAAAAGAGTTAATAAACAATACAAATTAACTTTTTTGGTTAATAAAGTACAAATTTTGTTTTCAAACAAGCAAAAACATGATATCATTATATATAGTGTCATTGCATTTTATTACATGGGGTGGAGTTATGAATAAACCATATGCATATTATGAACATAAAAAATTAAATAATTTCAAAGAATTATTAACTTTGAATTTAGGAAATAAAAAAGATGAAGTAGCTTTTATTTTTAATAATGCCAAAAAAGAAGAAATAAAAAAAACATACAATGATTTTTACAATGATGTAACTTTAATGAGCAATTATTTAAGTAACAATTACAAAAACAAACATATTGCATTAATCGGAGAAAATTCTTATAATTATCTAGTATTATTTTTTAGTATTATTATTAGTAAAAATGTAGCAGTATTAATAGATAAAGATTTATCAAAAGAAAAAATCCAAGAATTACTAAAGAAAAGTGATAGTAAAGTTCTATTTTATTCTAAAGACTATTGTGATTTAGATGGATTAGAAAAAAAATATAAGTCATACTTTATTGAAGATATAGAAAACATTATAAAAACTAGTAAGGATTTAAGTTTTAAAGATAATAAAGCTAAAAACGAATGCCGAGTTATATTTTTTACATCCGGTACAACAGGAGCTAATAAAGGTGTCATGTTAAGTGAAAAAAACATTTTGAGTGATATTTATGGCGCGAGTTCACTATTTAAACCAGATGGATTAGTATTTTCGTGTTTACCATTTCATCATGCTTTTGGCCTTATTACAAGCATCTTAAAACCATTTTATTATGGTGTACCAGTATTTTTAAATCACAGTTTAAAATATTTAACAAATGAATTAAAATTATCAGCACCAAATACCATGTTTGTAGTACCAGTATTTATAGAAAACTTTTACAAACAAATATGGAAAAATGCTCGTTTAACAAAGAAAGATTACATGTTAAAAACAATGATAAAACTAAGTAATAGCTTACTAAAAGTTGGAATAGATTTAAGAAGTTACCTATTTAAATCAATAACCAAAAACTTTGGAGGCAACTTAAAATATATCATCTGTGGAGGAGCATTCCTTGATAAAAAATATGTTAAATGGTTTAGAAGTATAGGTATTGAAATATTAAATGGCTACGGAATTACAGAATGTTCTCCAGTTCTAGCAGTAAATAGAAATGAGTATTATAAAGATGGTTCAGTTGGTCAAGTGGTCCGTGGGGCTACCATAAAAATAGAAAACAATGAAATTTTAGTTAAAGGTGACATTGTAATGCTTGGTTACTACAAAGATGAACAAGCCACTAAAGAAGTTATGAAAAAAGGCTATTTTAACACCGGTGACTTTGGTTATTTAGATGAAGAGGGTTTTCTTTATATAACTGGTAGAAAAAAGAATTTAATAATATTAAGTAATGGTGAAAACATATCTCCTGAAGTAATTGAAGAAAAAATTTCTAAAGACAAAGGTGTCTGTGAAGTAATAGTTTATGAAAAAGATAATAAACTTATAGCAAGTATATATCCAACGGAAGAATATTTTGGTAACACAAGTTACTTTAATGGATTAATATACAAATACAATAGTAAAGTACCTAAAAATCACCAAATATCATCAGTTACATTAAGAACAGAAGAATTTCCCAAAAATAATAATCGAAAAATATTAAGAAGTAAAGTTATGGAGGAAGAAAAATGAAAGAAGAAGTAATAAAAATAATAGCTAGTGTTGCAGAAGTACCAGAAGAAAGTATTAATTTAAATACAAATTTAATCGCTGATTTAGACTTAGAATCATTAGACTTAGTAACATTAGTATCAGAAATCGAAAACAAATATGAATTAGAAATTCCTGATAAAGAAATTAAAAAAATTCAAACAGTTGAAGATATTGTAAATTTCCTAAGTAGCCATGTATAAGTTATTCACAAAAGAAAACACTACATCCAAAGACTTGTTAAAAGATGTTTTAAAAAATGAACTAAATATTACTAATTATGAGCTTACATTCAATAAATATAACAAACCATATTTAAAGAATCGTAACATATATTTTAATATTAGTCACGATAAAAACACAACCGTCCTTGTTACCAGTGATAAAGAAATCGGTGTAGATATCGAATATTACACATATAAAGAAAGTGTAATGAAAAAGTATTATAATGAATTTGAACAACAAGAAATAATAAATTCAAATAATAAAGAATATGAATTTACTAGGATTTGGGTTATGAAAGAAGCTTTTGTGAAAATGAAAGGGCAAGGTATATCATATGGCTTACAAAATGTGGATACAACAAGATTAAAAAAACAAATTAAGTTAATAAGTAATGAAAAGTATATAATAGCAATATGTCAAAGTGAGGAGTAGAAATGAACATTTTATATTGTGGAGATACCAACATAGCTGATGGATTAATAATATCCATATTATCATTAATAAAACATGAAAAAGATGTATTAAACATTTATGTATTTAGTATGGATTATGATGCTTCAAAAGGTGTTAGCAAAAAAGCAATACAAAAATTAGATGATTTAGTAAAAAGTGTTAACAAAGAAAGCTTTGTAAAATTAATTGATGTTAAAGAATATTTCTTAAGTGAAATACCATCAAGTAATATAGATACGATGTTTACTCCATACTGCATGTTACGTCTTTATGCTGATTTAGTACCTGATATGCCAAGTAAAATAATGTATTTAGATAATGATGTTGTGGCATATAATTCTTTTAAAAGTTTTTATGATTTAGATAATTCTAAATACGAAATAGTTGGTGCTAGAGATTTCTATGGTCAATATTTTTATAGTAAAAATAAAATAAGGAAAGATTATTTAAATTCAGGAGTATTAATATTAAATTTAGATTTAATAAGAAAAAGCGGTAGCTTTAAAAAAGCTCGCAACATGTGTCAAACAAGAAAATTGTTACTACCTGACCAAGCTGCAATTAACAAATATTGCAAACCAAAACTAATTGTTAAAAGAAAGTATAATGAACAACATACTTTAAAAAAAGATACAGTATTTCGTCATTTTACTACAACTTTTAAGTTCTTTCCGTACTTTAGAACTCAAAAAGTTAAACCATGGAACATAGATAGATTACATGAAATCTTAAAGTGCCATGAATTTGATGACATCTTAGAAAGTTATCAAAAATTGAAGGAGGATATTAAGTGAAAAAAACAATACCTATATTTTATACTATTGATGATGGATATGCCAAGTTTGTAGCAGTTTCAATTAAATCGCTAATAATGAACGCAAATAAAGATTATAATTATGATATAAATGTTATATATGAAAATTTAAGCAGTGAAAATGCCAAAAAATTAATGGATTTAGAAACAGAAAATTGTAAAATAATTTTAACTGAAATGAATAAAAATCTAAGTATGATAACAGATAAATTAGGAAATAGACTTCGTGAGTATACATTTACATTAACAATTTATTTTCGTTTATTTATACCAGTTATGTTTCCAAAGTATGATAAGTGTATTTACATTGACTCAGATACAGTAATTACTGGGGATATCTCTGAACTTTTCAATGAAGATTTAGAAGATAATTACTTAGGATGTGTTATAGATAAATCTACAATTGATAATGAAATATTAGCAAGTTATTTTGAAGAGGTCGTGGGTATCCCTCGCGATAAATACATAAATTCAGGTATGCTTTTAATGAATTCAAAAAAACTACGTGAATTAAAAATAGATGAAAAATTTTTAGATTTATACACAAAATATGGTTTTGATGTTGTAGCACCAGACCAAGATTACATAAATGCCATGTGTTATGGACATATTAAATATTTAAAAGATGAATATGATGCTATGCCAAATCCCAATAATAAAGAATTAGAAAATCCTATCATAGTTCATTACAATTTATTTTTAAAACCTTGGCAATATGATGAAGTACAATACAAAGATTATTTCTGGAAATATGCTAAATTTACACCATATTATGAAGAAATATTAGCAATAAAAGACAGTTATACCGATGAAGATAGAAAAAAAGACTCTGAATGGATGAACCTTATGGTAAAAAGAGCATCTATGTTAGTAAATGAAACAACCACTTTAAAAAATATTTTTGAAAGTGGAAAGGAAAACCGCCTATGATAATCGGAGGTAGTAAAAAAGAAGTTATAAAAAACATTGAAACAAACATAAATAATAATGAATTAAACAAAAAAGTTGAAGTCGGAGACCCCAATCTAACTGAAGAAGAAAAATTAAAATATATAAATAAATTTTATCAAAATCAAAAAAGTCCAATATATTTTATCAAAAATAAAATAGCTAATAAAACTGTTAGAAAAATAGCTAAAGAAATATATCCTAATATAAATATAATTGGGTTAGAAAAATTAGATTATGTCGATTTAACAAATGGAGCAATAATAACAAGTAATCATTTTAATCCTTTAGATAGCTACAACATTAGAAAGATAGTTGAAGAAAAACTACATAAAAAACTTTATATTGTAGTACAAGATACTAACTTAGCAATGCCTGGAGCTCTAGGTTTTTTATTTAACAATATTGAGGTAATTCCTTTATCAAAAAGTCCAAATTATATAATAAAAAAGTTTATGCCTGAGTTAAAAAAAATATTATCAAAAGGAAATTTTGTTTTAATTTATCCAGAAGAAGAAATGTGGTTTAATTATAAACTTCCAAGACCTTGTAAACGTGGAGCATATCAATTTGCACATGAACTTGATGTCCCAGTTATTTCTTGTTTTGTTAAAATGACAGACGCAAATATTACAGATAATAACGAATTTAATATTGTAAAATATGATGTATTTATAAACAAAGTAATTTATCCAGAAAAAAATGAAAGCATTAAAAGTGACTCACGTAAAATGGCTGAAGTTGATTATGAAACAAGAAAAAAAGCATACGAAGATGCTTATAATAAAGAACTAAAATATGAATTTGATATCAAAGATATTGCAGGTTGGAAAGATATTTAATTATCTTTCTTTTTATATGTCACAAATTCTACATTTGATATTTTGCTTCTTTCTATCATTTTATTACTAACAGCTTCAGCTAAAGCTTTACTTTTTTCTTTTCTAGATAATTCATTATCAACTACAAAAGGACCATCGACATAAATAACTACTTTAGGTTTTTTAAATAATTTACTTTTTTGATAAGTTGTTGTTGCACAGTATACTTCTTTTTCTTCTTCAACCGAAAAAGTAAAAGCACTAGTTTTAAATGGTCTGATTTTCGTATAATATGGCCATACATGTGCTTCAGGATACACAATAATTGGGTGATTATTTCCATAATATTTTATAGATTCTCTAAATTTAATCATATTATGAATACCATCAGGTATAACTAAAGCCCCAAGAGTAGGAAGAAGCTTACCCAAAAGAGGTATCCCAAGATTAGCTTTATTAACCACATAATATGGTCTTTTATATCTAGTTATAAAAGGAGGAATAAAAGCATCTCCAACTTCTTGTGTATGATTTATATATAAATAATAGCTTTTTTTATTTTTTAAAACTTTTCTATTTTTAATACTAACATGTAAAAATAGTTTAATATAAATAAAACTAATAACAAAAAATATCCAATAAATTATATAAGACCAAATTACATAAAAGATATTTTTATGAATCCATTTATAATTATCTTTTAAAATGTATTCTTGATTTTTAGATTTAACTATATCACTATCAAAATCTTCATAATAATAAATTTTCTTCATAACTATCACACATTAATTATAGCACAGAAAATAGACAAATGCACTTTAAAAATATGGACTAGTTCATATAATATAGTGAGGTGAATACAATGAATTATTTAACATATCCATTAAAAGTTATGAATATTACCCAAGGATACAACGATAATTATACTCATAAAAGACATTCAGAAGGTAATTTAAAAGATTATCCAATTGATGATGCCTGTGGAAGTGGTAACAATAGTTATTTTTATTGTCCATGTGATGAAATGGTAGTAAAAAAGGTTTATGGAGTTGGTCTTAGAGCATCAAACACTATATGGCTAGAAAGTACAACCCCAGTTATAACACCAACATTTACAGATTACATTACTATAATGATAGTTCATCCTAAAGATAAGGATTTAAAAAATGTTTATGTTGGAAGAAAATATAAAAGAAATGAAGCATTATTTCCAAAAGGAGCAGATGGTTTTGCAACGGGACCACATTTTCACATCACTTTAGGGCGAGGAAAAATGTCTGGTTCAGGCTGGGCTAAAAACAATCTAGGTTTATGGATATTAAAAACAACTGGTTATAATATTAAACCAGAACATGGAACGTTTATAGATAAAAACTTTACCACTATAAAAAACACTAGAAATATTGAATTCTTATCCCTAAATGATGAAGAAAAAGAAGAAGATAACATTTTTTACACAACAGCAAATTTAAATATTAGATACGGTCCCGGAGCTAACTATAGATTTGTTAATTTATTACATAAAGATACTAAGATTAAAGTTGAAAGTATAAGTAATGGCTGGGCTAAAATAAATGATAAAGAATATGTTGCAAGTGCTTATCTTACTAAAACTAAACCAAAACTTGTTTATCAATCTAAATCAACAACCGCCGCCTTACTAAATGTAAGAAATAAACCAAATGGTAATGTAATTCTATATAAAATACCTAAAAATACTACAGTTAGTGTAATGAAAAATGAAAACAATTGGACACAAATTTATAATAATCGTTGGGTATACAGTAAATATTTAAACTAACAATTGCTTATTTTGAAAATTTATTATACAATATAATTAGGTGATATAAATGGGACAAGTATATGATAAAGCATTGGAATTTAAACGTAAACATCCAGGAGGAGTAGTATGGAATTTAAAAGACCATTGTAATGTAGTGGAAAAACATCTTAATCCCGGAGAATATGTAACATTTGCTTTTGCAGGTCAAAAAAATGACAAATTTTATGATTTATTTCAAACATGTGTTGTAGTTTTAACAAACAAAAGAATACTTATTGGTCAAAAACGTGTTGTCTGGGGTTATTTCTTAAGTTCAATTACACCAGATTTATATAATGACTTATTAGTTTACCAAGGTCTTATCTGGGGTCAAATCAAAATTGATACTGTAAAAGAAGAAGTAATAATATCAAATCTTCCTAAAAGTGGTCTTGATGACATAGAAACAAACATAACAGAAATGATGATGGAAGAAAAACAAAAATATGGTCATGAAGAAAACTAATGTAAAAAAATTACGGAACCTAATTATATTTTTGCTTGCTATATTTTTAATATTTATAATACTTCTAAATACATCTCACAACTATAATTTAGAATATACTATAAAAGATGTCAAAGTAAATGAAAATTATCATAAAAAAGCAAAATATTATAGTTTTGTATTTACATATGAAAATAATGAATATGAAGTAATATCTTTTGATAAATATACTAACAAAAGAAAATTAGTAACAGACATATCCATTTCTAAAGAAAATGATAATACATGTCTTTCATTTACATCAAAGTATGTTAATTTATATGATGTTTGTAAATCATCAGATACATTTTATTATAAAAATAACAATAATGACTTTAAAACTAATAAAACATATAAAAATATATTAATTGATAATTTAAACAATCAAACCTTTTTGTTATGGAACTATCATGAATTTGTTTACTTAAGTCCTAAAAAAGAAACAACAATCAGTTTATTTAATAAAGATGTATACAATTTAAACTTAATTTATCAAACAGACAATACTTTATTAATACCAAACTACAATGAAGATTATAAATTTACTAAGATATATCAAATAAATTATAAAAATGCCAAAACTAGTGAAATAAACTTACGTTTTGAATTATATTTTGATAGTTATTTTCTAGGGGATTACAAAAACAGAGTTTACTTATATGATAATAAAAATGAATTAGAATACTATTTTGATTTAAAGAAAAAAGAAATTTATAAAACTGATTATAAAATACTTGTTAATAAAAAATGGGAAAGTGTTACTAATCAAAAACTAAAAAACAACAAATTATCATTTGAAGAAACTAAAATATATAATTATACTTTAAAAGATAATAAATTATATGGCGGTTTTAACAAAGATTATTTAGTAACAAATAAAGAAGTAAGTAAAATTATTAAAACTGATAATTTAGATATCTATTACATTTCTAATGATACATTATATTATTTTAACCCATTATATGGTGAAAAAACATTACTTAAATATAGTGAGTGGGAATTTAATAACAACAATATGATATTTATCTTTTAACTAAAATAAATATTTTACATATCCTATACTAGGAGTGATAATGTGTTTAATAATTATTTAGTAAAAAATGGAGAAAATATTAAAACAATAGCAAGTAAATTTAATGTTTCTCCCCAAGAACTTATGCATATAAATAATTTATATTCTGATAGTGATCTAAGGGCAGGTACGGAAATAATAATACCTAAAAATGAAGAAAGGTATTTTAATACTTATGTAATTGAAAGCGGAGATTCTTTATATAGGATAGCAGAAAAATATAATATAAATCCCACACTACTTGCTAGTCTTAATGGCTTAGAAATGGAAGATTACATCTATCCTGGCCAAGAGCTACTAATTCCTAAAAACAATTATAGTTATTACATCACTGCAGAAGGAGATACACTAGATACAGTTAGTAAAGTATTTAAAATATCAAAACTTGACTTACTTAATCAAAATGAAACAATATATTTACTAAAAGACCAAGTATTAGTAACAAAAAGATAGAAACAACTTTACAAAAGGTTGTTTTTTTTGATAAAATTATATTAGAAAAGGGTTGGTTAAAATGATTTTAAAAAAGCCATATGCATTTTTAATTAAAAATTTTAGAAAAATTCATTTTATTCTAGCTATTTTAAGTGTGTTTATCATAATTAAAACTAACACTATAGTAACATTTTTTAAAGATTACATAGCTAATAACTATACTGTTGCAGTTACTGATACATTAGTAAAAGATACAATTAGTAATTGGTTATATGTAAGTATTATTTTAACAATCATAGCTTTAATACTTATATATATTCTTTTAAAAACCAAGAAAAAACCTCGTAAATTTTATTTATTTTCAATAATTTATTACATGATTTTATTAACATTTATTATCATTGCATCAATCCTTATTTCTTCTTTAACGAGAGGCCTGTGGGATACAGCAAGTGCAAGAATATATCGTGATTTTGCTAATATGATTTTTTATCCAAGTTTTATTTTTCCAATTATTACATTTATTCGAAGTCTTGGATTTAATATTAAACAATTTAATTTTAAAAGTGATTTAAAAAAACTAGAAATAACAGATAAAGATAGTGAAGAAATAGAACTTAGTTTAAATTTTGACAATTATAAAGCTAAAAGAACTATTCGTAGATTTATCCGTGAATTTAAATATTATTATGAAGAAAATAAGAAAATATTTTATCTAATTGGTATTATTTTAATAATTATATCAGGATTTTTAATTTATAAAAATACCGAAAAAACAAAATATACTTATAGTGAAAATAAAACATTTACAAGTAATTCTCTTATCTACAAAATCACTGATAGCATGATTACTAATCTTGATTTAAAAGGTAATACAATAAGTAATGACAATTATTATGTTGTTATAAAATTTGAAGTAAAAAATAGTACTAACAAAGACTTAAGAATAAACTATGATAATTTTAAACTTTATTATGGCAAAAATTATGTATATCCCTCTCTAAATTTAGGTAATAATTTTCTTGATTTTGGAGACCCATACATGAATGACTACATAAAAGTAAATGAAAATAAAACATATATCATGGCATATGAAATAGATAAAAAATACAAAAATAGTAATTTTAAAATAGTTCTATATCTAGGGACATCTACTAAAAGTAATGATTTTCTAGCTAAAACAGCTACAATTAAGTTAAATCCAGTTACATATGATAAAGTAGAAAGAATAAGAAATGCTAGTATAAATGATTTAGTATCTTTATCAGGTACATCATTAAAAAATTCAAGTATAAACATAAAATCAGTACTTATTACTAATAGATATGAATATCAATATGATTGTGGTTATAAAACAGATAGATATAAATGTACCGACTTTGTAGTAGCAGACTCATCATATCAAAATAAAGTTTCTCTAATAGTAATGGATTATGACTTAACTTTAGATAATACAACATCATCTTATCAAAACATCAATGATTTAAATGCTTTTGCATCTAATTTTATGAAAATAGAATATACTTTACTAGGTAAATCCAAAGTAGCTAATGTTAAATATAAAAATCCATCAAGAACTATAAACAAACTAATTTTAGAGACAGATGGAGAAATAAATGATGCTGATGCAATTAATCTATTAATAACTATTAGAAATAGAGAATATGCTATAAGATTAAAATAAAAAATGTGTTAAAAAAATCGATAAAAAAAGCTACATCTATTGACTTTAACAAAAAAACTGGTAAAATACAATTTACATGACATAAAGTTTTGTAATATTCATGGAGGTTAGAGTAGATGGAAGAAAATAATAAAGGTTTATTAAATGTTAGAGATTTTGCATGTTTCATAAAATGTAAATATTTTGAAAAATATGAAAAAGCAATTTCGCCGATAAAGCTTCAAAAAGCCCTTTATTTTTGTTTTGCTTATTGGGGTGGTTTTGTTATGAAAAGTCGTGGAACAGAAGAAGAAATAAATGAAAATCCATATTTATTTGATGCAACTTTTAAAGCTTGGGTATATGGACCTGTTATACCTTCAATTTATCATGAGGAACAAACGGGAACTTTAACAGAAACTATAACAGAAGAAGAATTATTTAAAGATAATGACTTTCTAAAAGAAACTATAATCTCATTATTAGATGATTTATTCGAAATTAGTGATTTTAAACTTGTAAATTTAGCTCATTCAGATATGTGTTGGATAAATAATTTTGATATGAATACAAATAAACATGATAAAGTTATAAACAATGATGATATAATAAATGAATATGCAATTAAGTGTTAAAAAAACAAATACTTTCTCAAAACAAACACCACCAGTTCCTAATGTGGTGGGAAATATGTTTGGAAGTAAGTCAAAAGTGATTTTTAAAAACGGATTAAGGTCTGTTGATATTTCTAAACATAACTTTATCAATTTTGCAAGTAATAAAGAACCAAATTATATAAAATTCATTCAAAAAGAAATAAATAAATTAAAACAAGGAACCATAGATATTTTAAAAGAATATAAAGAAAAATGGGTAGGTATGACACCGAATGTAAAAAACAGATTAAATGATGTATTCTATGAAACATATTATTATAATATTGGGTTACCATACTTAAAAAGACTATCTAAAAAAGGAAAACCTAAATTTCAACTTTATTATAAATATGACAAATCAACTGATACTGCTGAAATTATTTTTGTGGATTTATATCATTTATTAATACCTGCTGCTAACAAACAAATCGGTGAAACAAAAGCATCCCCAGAAAAGACATATCAATATTATAATCAACTAGAAGATAAAGTTGATATAAAAGATTTTTTATAACAAAAAAGCTCCAAACCGGAGCTTTAATTTTTAATTGGAGGAACCGACCAGATTCGAACTGGTGATCAGGGTGTTGCAGACCCACGCCTTAGCCACTTGGCTACGGTTCCACGTAAGATAATTTTAATATAAATTTGCTATTTTGTAAAGTAAATAATGCAAATTATACTAAATTTTATACAATTTTATAGTATTTTATTCATTATTATCAAAAAAAGTTTTAATATCTACATTATATTTTTGACATATTATAAACAAAGTATCTAAAGAAACACCAACATTTAGATTAGGGCTTTCAAGTTGAGAAATAAAACCACGGCTCATATCTAATTTTTCTGCAAACTCTTCTTGTGTCTCACGGGCATTAAGTCTAACCTTCTTAATATTTTTGCCAATCGTCTTATAAAATTCGTCAATGTTTTCCATAAGAATTCACCTATAAATATTGTAAAACAAAAAATATAACATTATTGCTAGTTTTAAACTAGCAAATTAATTAAAAATATGTTATTATATACTTATAGATAGAAAAGTAGGTGTTCTTATGAAGAAAAAATTAACAATAGTTGCAACAATATTTATAGCATGCACAATTACCATAAATACAATATCAAATAAAAAAGAAAACAATATTCAAGAAGAAATGCCAATTGTTAGAAAACAAGAAAAAATATTATCATATTACAAAGAAAATGATAATGGTGAATATGAGTTAGCAACAGATACAGCGTGGCCAACTGATGGTTACACATTCAATACAGAATTATCAAAATGTGAAAATGGAAGTGAACTATCATGGAATAGTGAAAATAACACAGTTATAATGATGGGTAATACATCAGATAAATGCTATATTTATTTTGATATAACTAAGCCAATACCTAAAATAACAGGAGTTTCAAATATAGATGGCGATAAAGGCAATTCAGAAGGCTTTACTTTTGATGTTACCTACGAAAGTGAAATTACTGTCGAAAAAATTTATGTAATATATGAAAATGGAGAGATTGACCAAGGAAGATTTACAACGAATAATGGTAAGTTGTCTGCTATATTTGGTGGGTGGTACCTATGTGATAACACAAACTATCAAGTCTATATAGTTGATGCTAATGGAACAAAATCTGATAACTTTGGTTTTCAATATATTTACACATGTTTTCCTGCTGGAACAAAAATATTAACAAAATTCGGCTATAAAAATATTGAAGATATAAAGATAAATGATATAGTTTATTCTTTTAATGAAAAAATAAATAAAGTAGAATTAAAAACTGTTGTAAAAACGCTTATTCATGAAGATACAGAAATTTATGAAATATATATAAATGATGAAATTATTAAAGTTACTCCTCATCATAGATTTTATGTAAAAAGAAATAATAAATTTGAATGGCTTGAAGTAAAAGATTTAACATTAACGGACAAATTATTTAATGATAATAAAGAGCTTATTAACATAAATAAAATAGAACAAAAAAAAGAAACAAATGTTGTATATAATTTTGAAGTTCAAAATAATCATACATATTTTGTTTCTAATAAGAATATTTTAGTGCATAATGCAAAAAGTCCATGTTAATAATCTCTTATTTAATCTTTTTTTCAAACACTAAATCAAGCTCTTGAATATGTCCAGTTGCTCTTTGTTTTGATGGGATAAAACCTGCAAATCCCCAACCTTCTTTAGCTCTATCATCGATGATACTTCGATAATTTTCTATACTATAAACAACACCAGCAAACCCACCCCAACCAGTACTTTTACATTTAAATTTTACATAATCATATTCATACATAATAATTCTCCAATTTTTTCATTTTATTGTATCAAATTTATAACGAAAAGTCATTATAATTACAAATATTTCACCCAAAACTTTTTAAATACTGCAGTAACATTTGACTACTTGGTAGAAAATAATGCTGTTTTATAATTAATGCTGTTGTATAATATAAAATATCAAAAGTAGTCACCATTAAGGCATGGGTCTGCAACACCCAAAACACCACTTCAAATGAAAAAACAAAAAATAATGCCAATAATTGTCTATTTTTTACGCCAAATTTATCAATGTTTATTGCTATTTGTCGAATATTTGGTTATAATAAAAAAGAATAAGGGAAGTGTGATATGAACTCCGAAGTAAAAAAGAAGTCTAATTTTCGGGAAACATTAAAATTTATTTCAACTATTATCAGTTGGACAGTTTTTACTTTGTTAATTCTAATCATGGTTGCTTTAGTTTATTACTTTGTAGCAGTAAGAATTTATGCTGCCAAAGGTAGTGGACATGAACCAAAATTCTCTTTATATACCATAATTACTCCAAGTATGACCCCAAATATAAATGTATATGATGTAGTTGTTGATGTAAAAGTTGATAAGCCTGAAGATATAAAGATAAATGATGTAATTACATTTAATTCCAGTATACCCGGTGTTCACGGAGGAACAATTACTCACCGTGTTATAGCTATAAATAAGGATGCCAGTGGCAACTATCATTACACTACTAAGGGTGACTATAATCTAGTTGATGATGGAGTAGATGTAGAGTTTGCTAATATTGTTGGTAAAGTTGCATTAAGAATTCCTCAACTTGGAAGAGTACAATTCTTCCTTGCAACAAAAGCTGGTTGGTTAATCTGTGTTTTAGTTCCAGCAGTTTATGTAATAATTAAAGACATATTTAAAATAATAAAATTAAAAACCAACAAAAGCGATGGCAAGTTTAGTAAATTCTTAAATCGCCCACTAATATCGTTTAAGAAAAGAAAATTGTTGCCATATACACCACAAGAAGAAATTGAACTAAAAGAAGAGATAAAACCAGAAGTAAATAATTCATTTATTAAATATTATGATAATGATGAAGATGATGATTTTAATCTTCCTTCTCTAAAATAACGCTTTAAAAGCGTTTTTTTGTTATAAAAAATATTCTTACAAATATAATTTTGTAAGGTGAGTAATTTGAAAAAAATAATAAAAAACTACAAAAGTACCATAATTCTTTTAGTAAGTGTCATAATTGGAACAATCTGTGGATTAATTTTTAAAGAAAAAACAAGTATTGTAAAACCACTCGGAGATTTATTTTTAAATCTTTTACTTGTAATAATAGTACCTTTAATATTTTTTACTATTACATCATCAATATCTAAAATGAGTAATAAAAAAAGATTAAGTAAAATAATAATTAATACTTTTATAATATTCTTAATAACATCAGTTATTGCTTGTCTTTTTGCACTGTTAACAACCTCATTTATAGATTTAGTAAATAAAGAAGATACTGTTTTAATCCAAGAAACATTTAAAAATAATGAAAATGTAACGCCAAAATTAAATATTTTAGAAAGAACAGTTAATGTTTTATCAACTAATTCATTTATTAACCTTTTATCAACAGATAATTTAGTAGCTTTAATAATTATGTCTATTTTATTAGGTTTAGCTATTAATAAAGCAGGAACTAAGGGAAGAAAAGTAGCAGATTTCTTTGATAGTTTTAGTGAGGTAATGTATAAATTAATTGAAATTATAATGTATTATGCTCCGATTGGGCTGGGTTGTTATTTTGCAAGTTTAGTTGGTTCCATCGGAAGTACAATTGCTCTAGGATTCTTAAAAACATTTATAGTTTTTACAATTACATCTATTTTATTTATGTTTATATTTTATACACTATATGCCTTTATTGCAGGAAGAAAAAAAGGCGTTAAATTATTTTGGAAAAATATTTTACCAGTAGCATTAACAGCAGTTGGAACATGTTCATCAGCAGCAAGTGTTCCTATAAATATAAGTTGCACTAAAAAAATTGGTGTTCCAAATGATATTGCAGAAACGACAGTTTCCCTAGGTACAAGTTTTCATAAAGATGGTTCATGCATGGGTAGTGTATTTAAAATAATGTTTTTAGTAAATTTATTTGGAACATCTCTTTTAACTATTGGGGATTTTACTAAAGTATTAGGTATAGCTCTTTTAGCCACTCTTCTTGTAACAGCAGTTCCAATCGGCGGTGGAACAATCAGTGAAATGTTAATACTTTCTATGCTAAACTATAATGTTGCTGCCCTTCCTATTTTAACAATTATAGCAACAATTATTGATGCCCCAGCAACTTTATTAAATGTCATCGGAGACACTGCGTCATCTATGTTAGTAACCAAAACAGTTGAAAAAAACAATTGGTTAGAAAAATAATAGAACTAATAAAATACAGCCAAATACGAATTTTATGACAAATAAAATTTACAAAATTTAGCAAAAATACTTTTTTTGCTACTTTGGTTGTGATATAATAGAAACATAAGTTACCATAGAGTAATAAAGTGAGGTGGACTATTTATGCCAGCAGTGGTTGAATTAACAAAAGACAGAATTGTAAAAGTAGCAGTAAAAATGGTCAATGAAAATGGCTGGGACAGTGTTAATGCCAGAAGTTTAGCAACACGCCTCGGAGTATCAACTAAACCATTATATCGAATTTATAACAACATGGATGAAATCAAAGAAGATATTTACAAAGAAATTGCTCATCAATACGATGAATTTTTAACTAGTAGAATAGATAGTAAAAAAGCTTTATTAACATTATGTATTGCTTATGTCGAATTTGCACAAGAATACAAAAACTTATTTATTAGCTTATTTTTAAGTAATAATTTAAAATGGAAATCTATCGAAAATGTTTTAGATGAAAAATGGAACCAAAGTACTATTATAAATCTTGTTAATAAGCATGGTTATAGTTTTGAAGATGCCAAGAATTTATTTATGAATATGTGGTTATATGCAAATGGACTTGCAACCTTAATTGCCACAAATGAAATAAAGATTGAAGAACAAGAAATACTAGTAAAATTAGTAAAATTTTATAAAATACTAGTTAAAGGTGAATAATGAATAGAATTGAAATAAAACCAAGTAACTTAAGCATAGATAGAATTGAAGAAAAATGCTTAAATTGTGGTATGTGTAAAAAAACTTGTAAAAGTATTAATAACATTGGTGCTGACTGTATAAATTGTGGACAATGTATTTTAACATGCCCAAGTGGAGCCTTAATACCCAAATTTGAATATAAAAAAGTTCTTAATTATATTAATGATACAGATATGTGTGTAGTAGCTTTTACTGCTCCCGCTGTAAGAGTAGCAATCGGTGATGAATTTGGTTTTCCAAGTGGGACATTTTTAGAAGGCAAAATGGTAAGTGCATTAAAGAAAATAGGTTTTGATTATTGTTTTGATACAACATTCGGTGCAGATTTAACAATCATGGAAGAAGCAAATGAACTTGTAGAAAGATTAAAACATAAAAAAACACCTCTTTTTACCAGTTGTTGTCCATCCTGGGTTTTATATATGGAAAAATTCCATCCTGAACAATTAGAAAACTTAAGTTCTTGCAAAAGCCCAATATCTATGCAATCAACAATGATAAAAACTTATTTTAGTGATATGTATGATATTCCAAAAGACAAAATAATAACTGTTGCCATAGCTCCTTGTGTTGCTAAGAAAACTGAAAAAATGTATCATCCTGAAACTGATTTTGTAATTACAACCCGTGAACTTGCTATGTTAATCCGTGAAACGAATATAAATTTTAATAGTTTAAAAGATGAAGAATATGACTCTTTAATGGGGGCATCATCTACGAGTGGCCTTATATTCGGGGCTTCCGGTGGAGTAACCGAAGCAGTTTTAAGAACAGCATACTATATGATAAATGGAAAAGTTGCTCCTGTAAAATTTTATCATTTAGATGAAGTACGTAATGAAAGTGATTTTAAAACAACAACTGTAGACCTTGGAAAATACTATTTAAAAGTTGCAGTTATAAACAAGTTATCAACAGTAAGTTCTAAATATGATGAATTAAAAAAATATGATTTTGTAGAAGTAATGGCTTGTCCAGGAGGATGTATCGGCGGAGCGGGTCAACCACTCGGAGCAATTAAAGATATGAAAGAAGTCCGTGAGAATCGAATTCAAAGTTTATATAAAAAAGATAATGAAGAAAAAATTAAAGAAGCATATAGAAATCCTAAGATTCAGGATGCTTACATATCTTATATAAGTAAGAATAATATACCACTTCATACAAAATATATTTCAAAAAAGACTATACAAAATGAAACAAACAAAGTATAATAAATATCGGAGGGAAAAAATGAAGAAGTTTATAGTTTTATTTATAGGTGTAATCACATTATTATTTGCAACAAATGTTAAAGCAAGTAAAATAGAATTACCAGAAAAAACAGACCATGAAAAGGTCAAAGTATATTTATTCCGTGGAGCAGGATGTTCACATTGCTATGATTTTTTAACATACTTTGCTGATAAATATGAAACATATGATGATTATTTTGAAATCGTAACATATGAATCTTGGAATAATAGTACAAATGAAAATCTTATGTTTGCTGTTAAAAAAATAGTTGGCGAAGAAGAAAACGGTGCTGTTCCATTTATCGTAGTTGGTGATGATTATCATTTACTAGGGTTCGGAGATGATTCAGGAGAAGAAATTATTAATGCAGCCTTAGAAGCATACCAAGATAAAAAATATACAGATATAGTTGCAAAAGCAATAAAAAGCAATAAATTAAAACCAACAGCTGAAACAATCAGTGAAGCTGCAACATCTGAAGGGATAAAGCCAGAAAATCAATCAACTACTGCTAAAACTGAAGAAAATTATTCCAAAGATAACAATAAAATATCAGATGGAGCTGTAATAGCTATAGTATTTAGTGTAATAATTCTAGGTTTTGCAGGTCTTGTATTCATTTCAAGAAAGTAGGTTTAAATGAAGAAGTTCTTATTAACAATTTTAGTGGCATTAAGTATTGTTTTAATACCAAATGTTAGTGCCAAAATAAATGTTCCAGAAAAAACAGACCATGAAAAAGTTAAAGTTTATCTATTCTGGAGTAGTACATGTAAAAACTGTCACAATTTAATTAGTTATTTCGGGGATAAATATGATGCATATGAAGATTATTTTGAAATTGTAACATATCAAGTAAATACTGATAAAGCTAATTCAGAATTATCAAATGCCATAGCTGAAGACGTTAAAGAAGACCCAGGATATATTCCACTAGTTATTATCGGTAATACTTATCATGTCCTTGGATGGCAAGATTCACTAGGTGAGACAATAATTAATGAAGCCTTAAAAGCATATCAAGATGAAAATTATACAGATATAGTTGCTAAAAAAATAGAAGATAAACAACTTACAGTAACAGAAAAAACTTTTAAAGATGCATGTAGTGTAGCTGGAATTACATGTAAAGGAAGTAAAGAAAGTAAAACTGATGGTATTGTAATTGGTATAGTATTTGGAGTATTAATTTTAGGATTTGCTGGATTAATAGTTCTATCAAGAAAAAAATAAAGAGATTTGTTTTTCAAATCTCTTTTTAAGTTATTATAAATATTTATTAGTTATAAATTCTCTACCACCATTTATATTAATGTAGTATTCTTCAATAACTTCTTCATTATTATTTTTTTCTATTGAAACAGTAAATTTCAAAGTATAACCCACAACACCTTTACCAGTTGTATTAAGTACTGTAGCAGTTTCACTATTAACATGTATATTTTTAACACCTAAATTAATTTTACTAAGTTCTTTTTTTATTTTTTCGTTTTCAGATTTAATCAATTCATTAACTGGTGCTAAAACATTTTCATCATTATATAAATTTAAATCTAAAGCACAACCTTCTTTTGTAACATTAACTGCTAAAATATTTGTAGTATCATACTCAGCATTACCATACTTACATGTTATAGGCTTTACTACTGTATCATTACCAATTGTTAAAGTAGCTTTCATTGGACTGGTTTTATTACCAGATGCATCACTGGCAACAATTAATATTTCATAAGAACCTTCTTTAGTATAATTTCTATAATCTATTTTTTCGCCCTTTTGGTCAAGGCTCAAATCATAAAAATCAATAATACAATCTTTATTACTATTATCTTGGCAAGATTTTACAAAATCATTAGCTTTATAAGATTCACCAATATTTATTTTAACATCTTTAATAACAAGTTCAGGAACTTCAGTATCTACAATTTGTATTTTAGAATTATATTTTTTACCATATATTTTAATAACTACATCATAAGTACCAACTTCACTAAAATCAACATTTTTATATGTTATTTTAATATCTTTTTCTTTAACATTTTCTAGTTGTTCAAAAAATAAATTCTTATCAACATTTTCATTATTAACTTCAATAGCTATAACATCCCTTATTTTTACAATAGCATCATCATGACTATTTCTAAAAAATACACTAATTAATACGCCGATTATAATTACAGCTACAACAGCAATTATAGATATTAGAAGAACTTTATTATTATTTGATTTAGTTTTACTTCTTCCTTTTTTAACTTTTTGATTAAAGAATTTTGCCATTATGCATCACCCATCCTTATTTAATTCTATCATATTTTTAAAAATCTTCCAATAAAAATGACAAAAGTAGCAAAAATTTCTTGTAAAATGTGTCAAAATGTGGTATTATCGTAATTGCAAGTTTATATTTTTAATATAATTTGTTAAGTGGAGGGGATAACTTGCGGACTTGCCCTATAACCACTTACGCGAAAAAATTTTTATAGGAGGTGTTTTCGTGGCTAAAGAAGTCGTAAAGAAAATTAAATTACAAATCGAAGCTGGAAAAGCTACACCTGCACCACCAGTTGGTACAGTTCTAGGGCCTGCTGGAATTAACTTAGGAGAATTCTGTACTAAGTTTAATGAAGCAACTAGAGACAAAATGGGTGATGTAGTTCCATGTGAAATTTCCATCTATGATGACCGTTCTTTTGATTTTGTTCTTAAGACTGCTCCAGCAGCATTCTTACTTAAGAAAGTTGCTAAAATAAAGAGTGGAAGTAAAAAAGGAGCTAATGAAATCGTAGCTACTATTACTGAAAAAGAACTAAGAGAAATCGCTGAAGAAAAAATGCCAGATTTAAATGCTTATGATGTTGATGCAGCTATGAACATTATTGCTGGTACTGCTCGTAACATGGGTATTGCAGTTAAAGGTTTCAATGATGCTGAACTTGAAGAACAAGCAGCTGAAGCAAAAGAAGAAGAAAAAGAACAAGCTAAACGTGAAGCAGAACTAGAAAGACTTGAAGAAGAAGCTAAAGAAATGTCTGATGCAAGCGTTGAAGTTCCAACTCATGATGATTTAGAAAAATCTGAAGAAGAAACAGAAGAAAAATAATTAAAATAATAAAAATTGTCCGCTTAATGAACCACAGTTAGGAGGTAAACTATGAAAAAATATGGAAAAAAATATGTGGAAGCATCTAAAAACGTTGATAAAAACAAAGCATATGCTTTAGAAGATGCAATCAAATTAGTTAAAGAAACAAGTGTTACTAAATTTGATAGTACAGTTGATGTTGCAATTAAATTAAACATTGACCCTAAAAAATCTGACCAACAATTAAAAGGAGCTTTATCACTTCCAAACGGAACTGGTAAATCTAAAAAAGTTTTAGTTATAGCTAAAGGAGCATTCGCTGAAGAAGCTAAAAAAGCTGGAGCTGATTTTGTTGGGGAAAAAGATATGCTTGATAAAATCAAAAATGAAAACTGGTTTGACTTTGATGTTGTAGTTGCTACACCAGATATGATGCCAGAAGTTGGAAAAATTGGTAATATTCTTGGACCACGTAACTTAATGCCTAACCCTAAGACTGGAACAGTAACAACTAAAGTTGGTGCTATTGTTGAAGATCTTAAAAAAGGTATGGTTACATACAAGAATGATAAATTTGGTAATATCCATACTGTAATTGGTAAAGTTTCATTTGATGAAAAGAAATTAGCTGAAAACTTAAGCTATGTTGTTACAACTATTTCTAAAGCTAAACCACAAACAGTAAAAGGAACATTTATTGAAAACATTGCTATTTCAACAACTATGGGTCCTGGAATCAAGTTAGATAAAAATAGTTTTGACATTTAATTAAAAATGTAATATAATACGTATTAGAAAAAGCGAGAACCAAAGACAGTAGGCAAAAAAATAAGTCCTACCGAGGGGATACTTAAAACTACAAGATAATTTTAAGCTTCCCTTGGGAAGCTTTTCTAATATAATAAGGAGGAGAATATGGCAAGCACAAAAATTCTTGAACAAAAGAAACTTGTTGTTGACGAAATAGTTAACAAACTAAAGTCAAGTGAAAGTGTAATAATATTCCAATACCAAGGATTAACAGTTGAAGAACTTTCTGAATTAAGAAAAGAACTTAAAAATGTTGATTCAGAAGTAAAGGTTTATAAAAACACACTACTTAAAAGAGCTGCTGATGAATTAAATCTTAATTTAGATGAATTCTTAGAAGGACCAAATGCAATTTTATTGGGTAAAGAATTACTTGAACCAATTAAAATTGTATCAGAATTTGCTAAGAAACATGATAAATTAGATATCCGTGTAGGTGTTATCAGTGGAAATGTTGCAGATTTAGCTGTAATAAAAGAATATGCTACCATTCCATCAAGAGAAGGATTACTTACAATGCTTGCTGGTGGTATGATGCAATATGTTAAAGATTTAGCAATAGGATTAAATCTTTATGCCGAACAATTAGAAGGGAAGGAATAGAATATGGCAAAATTAAACAAAGAAGATTTTATAAGTGCATTAAAAGAAATGACAATTCTTGAAGTTAAAGAATTAGTTGACGCAATGAAGGAAGAATTTGGTGTTGATCCAATGGCTGTTGCTGTTGCTGCTGCTCCAGCTGCTGCTGTAGAAGAAGGACCAAAAACTAGAACAGTTGTATTAAAATCAGCTGGTGGAAACAAAATTGCAGTTATTAAAATCATTAAAGAAATTACTGGTTTAGGATTAGTTGAAGCTAAAGCTGTAGCTGACAACGGTGGAAATATTAAAGAAAATATTCCTGCTGAAGAAGCTGAAGCTATTAAAACTCAATTAACTGAAGCTGGTGCTGAAGTAGAATTAGTTTAATTCTAAAATAAAAGACCACATTCGTGTGGTTTTTTGTTGAAATAAATACTTATTTTTAGCATAATAAGTTTATGGAAGATTATTCAATATTCTTGAATATCTACCTAAATTTTTTTAACGGACATTTGCCTAATAGCAGATGCTTTTTTAATTTTTAATCCAAAATACTTGAAGTTTTTTTTATTATTTGATAAAATGAATACATGAAGAGAAATCTTCATATAATAAAAAAAGGAACATTCAGTATCTGAATGTCTACCTAAATTTTTTTAGCTGACATTTGCCTAACGGCAGATGTCTAATTTTATTAATAAAAGCATTATTGCTATTAAAAATAGAATAACACACAATCGATTAAGAAATTTAATAACATAAATTCTTTTCTTCATATGTATTCCTCCTTCCATAAGCCAAAAGCCCCTGAAAAGAGGTAGACACCCAGAACACAAAATGTTCCATAGGAAGTACTATAACAGATAATTAAATGAAAAACAAGATTATAAGAATAAATTGTAGAAAAAATTTAGCCACATAAATCTATGTGACTATTTTTTTAATAATTTCTTCATAAGTAAAACCATAATTTTTTAGTTCTAAAACAATATTATTTAAGCTATCAAATAACTCTTTAGTTCTATCATTTTATATCCTCCATTGTACTATATGTACTAGTACAATTAAAATAGACCATACAAAATAAAAAAAATCAATAGCAAATTAATAAATTGACATTACTAAGTATTTTTAATATAATACACTTATAGGTGATAACAATGCTTAAAAATATAAACAACAAACTAAAAAATAATGGTGGCTGGGGGCTTGTAGAAATGTTAATCCTAAGTGGAATTCTTTTACTAGCCTTACTTTTTGCAGCTTACTTAATATATAAATTATATAGTAATTTTTAAAGCAAAATTTATTGTGACTTAATTTTAGGGGGATAAATATGTCAAAACTATCAAATTGTTTATTAATGCTTGAATATTTAGAAAATGGTAGAAAATACAATATAAAGGAACTAGCAGAAAAACTTGAAGTATCCGAAAGAATGGTTAGAAGTTACAAGGAAGAACTTGAAGAAGCAGGAATATTTATAGATAGCATCATGGGACCTTATGGAGGTTATGTTTTAAATCAAAGTATTAAAATTCCTTTACGCAAATTTTCTAAAGAAGATTATGAATTTTTAAAAAACTTAAAAGTAAATGAAGACGAAAAAGAAAAATTACAAATAATAGCTGATAAAGTTCATGGAATCTATTTTGAATCTCAAAACGAAAATATTGAATTAAAAGATGATATTAAAAATTATTATAATATATTAAATAAGGCTATAAAAGAAAAAAGAAAAGTAAAAATAAATTATTATTCATTTACCGATGGAAATTTAAATAGAGTTATAAGGCCATATGATTTATTTTTATATAATTCTGGATGGGGATGTGCAGCCTTTTGCGAACTTCGTCAAGATTTAAGACATTTTGAACTTAAAAGAATAAATAAAATGGAACTTTTAGATGAAACTTTTTAAGTAGACCAAATACTTCCTCTTTAAGTGATATAAATTACTTAAGGAGGATTTTTTATGGAAAAGAATATGAACGAAAATTTTAAAAAATTGAATAAAAGGGTTGTTGATAGTTTAAATGATACTGACTTAGAAAAATTAAATTATTTACTAAGTATGATTGAAGGACCAACATTAGTATCGGGGGTAGGTGGTTCAAGTATTGTTGCTTCGTTTGCATCAAAAATATTACTTATGAAGAATATGATTATAACAAAATGTGTAGAACCAAGGGATTTAAAATATTTTAAAGAGTTTATGAACGGCTATAAAAATATTTTGGCATGTAGTTACTCTGGAGCAAACTTTGGCGTTGAATTAGCTTTCGATAACAATCTAAGACATTATTTGTTATCTAGTAAGGAAAATAATGAAAACGGTATAATTAGTTTAAATTATATTTGTAAAGATTCAGAAAAAAGTTTTATATCTTTAGCAGCAACATTAATACCATGTGCAATATTATTAAATTATTATTTGGATAATGATTATCAAAGAATAATTGATAGTACGAAAGAATATGATTACAATTTTGATGTAAATTGTGATGCTTTTGAAATCTTTACAGGATTTGAAACATTATCAGCAAGCAAATATTTAGAATCTACGATGGTTGAAGCTGGTATTGGCATTCCTGTAATTCATGATAAGTATTCATATTGTCATGGTAGAAGTACATTATCAAAAACTTACAATAATATAGCAATATATTTTAATTTAGGTACGGACTTAGATAAACTATTATTAAGTGAATTAACTAAATACTATAAAGAAGTAATTGTATTAGATAGCAAGCCAACGCTTTTATCGGAGTATAACTTATTAGTAAAGTGCATGTATCTAACAAAATACATTGCCTCCCAAAAAGAAAAGGACTTGTCAGGTGTAGATTATAATCCAATTGTTAAAAAGCTTTATAGGTTTAAAAGCGGTGTGTGATAAAAAGCACAACAAATTAACCCAAAATTCATTATTTTTTCTTGACAAACATATCATATTAATGTTATAGTATATTTGCATTTTGAAAAGACGGGTTCTGCTTAGGTAGAACCTAGTTTAAAACAATGTTCGATACACCAGGATGTGTGTTAATGGAAAGGAGCGAAAATAAATGCCTACGATCAATCAATTAGTAAAGAAAAATCGAAGCAAAAAAACAAGAAAGAGTAAAAGTCCAGTATTAAATGTTGGATTTAACACTCTAGAAAAGAAACAAACTGATGCAAAGAGTCCACAAAAAAGAGGAGTTTGTACTAAAGTTGGTACAAGAACACCTAAAAAACCGAACTCAGCATTAAGAAAATATGCTCGTGTTAGACTTTCTAATGGTAAAGAAATCGATGCTTATATTCCAGGAGAAGGACATAACTTACAAGAACACAGTGTTGTTTTAGTAAGAGGTGGCCGTGTTAAGGATTTAATCGGTGTTCGTTATCATATCGTAAGAGGTACACTTGATACTCACGGAGTTCAAGATCGTAAACAAGGACGTAGTAAATACGGTACTAAAAAAGACAAAAAATAATAGAATAGGAGGAAAATTAAATGCGTAAAAGACGTGCAGTTAAAAGAGATGTATTACCAGATCCTATATATAATTCTAAAGTAGTTACTAAATTAGTAAATCAAATTATGTTAGATGGTAAAAAAGGTACAGCTCAAAAGATATTATATGAAGCATTTGATATAGTTGCTGAAAAAACTGGAAAACCAGCTTTAGAAGTTTATAATGCGGCATTAGAAAATATCAAACCAGCTCTAGAAGTTAAATCTCGTAGAGTTGGGGGCTCAAATTATCAAGTTCCAATGGAAGTAAATGATGAAAGAGCTCAAACACTAGCTTTAAGATGGTTAGTTAATTATGCAAAATTAAGAAATGGAAAGGGAATGGCCATTAATCTTGCAAACGAAATCATAGATGCCTCAAACGGTACTGGTGGAGCTTGCAAAAAACGTGAAGACACTCATAGAATGGCAGAAGCAAATAAAGCATTTGCTCATTATAGATGGTAAGCACTATGGCTAGAGACGTTTCAATTGACAAATTAAGAAATATCGGTATCATGGCTCACATCGATGCTGGTAAAACAACTACAACAGAAAGAATTTTATTTTTAACTGGTATTACACACAAAATTGGAGAAACTCACGAAGGTGAATCTCAAATGGACTGGATGGAACAAGAAAAGGAAAGAGGTATTACAATTACTTCTGCCGCTACTACTTGTCACTGGAAAGGATATAGATTAAACATTATCGATACCCCAGGTCACGTAGACTTTACTATCGAAGTTCAAAGAAGTTTAAGAGTTCTAGATGGCGCTATAGCTCTAATTGATGCTCAAGCTGGTGTAGAACCTCAAACTGAAACTGTTTGGAGACAAGCAAATGAATACAAAGTACCAAGAATGATTTGTGCTAACAAAATGGAAAAGATGGGTGCTGATTTCTACTATTCACTTGATACAATTAAAAGTAGATTAGGTGCTAACGCTGCTCCTATTATGTTACCAATCGGTGCTGAACAATTTTATGAAGGTTACATCGATTTAGTTACTAAAAAAGCATACAAATATGATGGAACTGAAAAACAAGAAGTATCTGAAATGGAAATTCCAGCAGATATGGTAGAAAAAACTGAAGAATATAGAACTAAATTAATTGAAGCAGTAGCTGATTTTGATGAAGATTTAATGATGAAATACCTAGATGGTGGAGAAATAACTGTTGATGAATTAAAAGCAGCTATCAGAAAAGCAACATTATCTGTAGGATTCTTCCCAGTATTATGTGCTGATGCTCTAGGAGATAAAGGAACACGTGCTTTACTTGATGCTGTTATAGATTACCTACCAGCACCAACTGATATTGAAGCAATTGAATGTACTGATGCAAAAGGAAACGATGTATTAAGACATCCAAGTGATTCTGAACCATTCACAGCACTAGCATTTAAGATTATGACTGACCCATATGTTGGTAGACTTTCATTCTTCCGTGTTTATTCAGGCGTTTTAAAAGCAGGTTCATATGTTTTAAACTCTACTAAAGGAGAAAAAGAAAGAATTGGTCGTATCTTACAAATGCATGCAAACCAAAGAAAAGAAATTACTGAAGTATATGCAGGAGAAATTGCTGCAGCAGTTGGTTTAAAAAATACTACAACTGCAGATACATTATGTGATGAAAAGAACCCATGTATCATGAAGGGTATGGAATTCCCAGCTCCAGTTATTGATATAGCTATTGAACCAAAGAGTAAAAATGACCAAGACAAAATGGCTATTGCTATTCAAAAACTAGTTGAAGAAGACCCAACTCTAAGAGTTAAAACAGATACAGAAACTGGTCAAACAGTTCTATCTGGAATGGGTGAATTACACTTAGACATTATTGTTGACCGTATGCGTCGTGAATTTAATGTTGAATGTAATAAAGGTAAGCCACAAGTTGCTTATCGTGAAACACTTACTCAAGCTGCTGAATGTGAAGGTAAATATATTAAACAATCAGGTGGACGTGGACAATACGGACATGTTTGGGTTAAGTTCGAACCAAATCCTGAAAAAGGATATGAATTCGTTGATGCTATCGTTGGTGGTGTAGTTCCTCGTGAATATATACCTGTAACAGATAAAGGATTACAAGAAGCTATGGCTGGTGGTATCCTTGCTGGTTATCCAATGGTTGATGTTAAGGCTACATTATTTGATGGATCATACCATGATGTAGACTCATCTGAAATGGCATTCAAAATCGCTGCTTCTATGGCTTTAAAAGAAGCTAAGAATAAGTGTAAACCTGTACTTCTAGAACCAATTATGAAAGTTGAAGTAGTTGTTCCAGAAGAATATATGGGTAACGTAATGGGAGATTTAACATCTCGCCGTGGTAAACCATTAGGAAATGAATCACGTGGAAATGCATTATCAATCAATGCTATGGTTCCACTTGCTGAAATGTTTGGATATGCAACAAGCTTACGTTCAAATTCTCAAGGTAGAGGTAACTTCACCATGACTTTAGACCATTATGAAGAAGTTCCAAAGAACATTGCTGAAGAAATAATTAAGAAAAACAGCATAAATTAAGGAATAATACTTGAAAAATTTTCAAGCATTAGATAAAATATAATAGTAATATAAGAAAAGGAGGAAATTATTATATGGCAAGAGAAAAATTCGATCGTTCAAAAGAACACGTTAATATTGGTACCATTGGACACGTTGACCATGGTAAAACAACATTAACTGCTGCGATCACAAAATACTTTGGAAAATTTGTTGATTATGCTGATATCGACAAAGCTCCAGAAGAAAGAGAAAGAGGTATAACTATCAACACTGCGCATGTTGAATACGAAACTGAAAAACGTCACTATGCACACGTTGACTGCCCAGGCCATGCTGACTATGTTAAAAACATGATTACTGGTGCTGCACAAATGGATGGTGCTATCCTGGTTGTATCTGCTGCAGATGGTCCTATGCCACAAACTAGAGAACACATTTTGTTATCTCGTCAAGTTGGTGTGCCTAAGATCGTGGTTTACATGAATAAATGTGACCAAGTTGATGATCCAGAACTACTTGATTTAGTAGAAATGGAAATCAGAGAATTATTAGGAGAATATGGATATGATTCTGAATGTCCTATTATCCGTGGTAGTGCTTTAAAAGCCCTAGAAGGTGATGAAGCTGCTGCTCAAAGTATCCGTGACTTAATGGCTGCTGTTGATTCTTATATCGATGCTCCAGTTCGTGATACTGACAAACCATTCTTAATGAGTATTGAAGACGTTTTCACAATTTCAGGACGTGGAACAGTTGTTACTGGACGTGTTGAACGTGGACAATTAAAACTTAACGACGAAGTTGAAATCGTTGGTCTAAGACCTACAACTAAAACAGTAGTTACTGGTATTGAAATGTTTAGAAAATCTCTAGACTTTGCTCAAGCTGGTGACAATGCTGGATGCTTACTTCGTGGAGTTGCTCGTGATGGCGTTGAACGTGGACAAGTTTTAGCTAAACCAGGAAGCGTTACACCTCATACAAAATTCAAAGCAAGCGTATACGTTCTATCTAAAGAAGAAGGAGGACGTCATACACCATTCTTCTCAAATTACCGTCCACAATTCTATTTCAGAACTACAGACGTAACAGGTGTTATTGAATTACCTGAAGGAGTAGAAATGGTAATGCCTGGAGATAATGTTGACATGACTGTTGAACTTATCGCTCCAGTTGCTCTAGAAAACGGAACTAAATTCTCTATCCGTGAAGGTGGAAGAACTGTTGGTGCCGGAGTTGTATCTGAAATTTTAAAATAATTTAAGAATATAACAATTAAAAAATCTTAGGACTTCGTGTCTTAAGATTTTTATTTTGCCTTAGGATAAGGCTTTCTTTCATTTGTTAAACTGAGTAAATAGTCTGTTGAAACATTATAATATTTTGCAAGCATAACCAGTTTATCAATAGGAAGTAACCTTATTCCCATTTCATATCTACTATATTGAACTTGAGATGTTCCAAGTAATTTTGCAATATCTTTTTGAGATAAATCCCTATCTTTTCTAATATCTCTCAGTCTATTAAGATTTATATACATTTTAATCACCATTTTTATTTTGACATATAACCAAATGGTTATCTTGACTTTAATACCAAATAGTTATATAATTATAAAAATAATACCATTTGGTTATAACACGGAGGTTAAAATGTATAAGAAGTTATTAATTATATCTACAACAATAATTATAATATTTTTAATTATTTTTGTTAATAATTCTATGTTTATTAACAAAAATATTGAAAATACAGACATTAATATAGCAAAAGAATATAAAAATGAATTATCAATGATGTTAGAAACAGCATCAGGTAGTGGAGAATATGAAAAAACAACTGCAAGTGAATGGCCAACAGAAGGATATATATTTAATTCTACTTTATCAAAATGTGAAAATGGTGGAGAATTGTCCTGGGATGGTGAAAACAATAGAGTTATTATGAGTGGTATTAAATCAGATAAGTGTTATGTGTATTTTGATATGATTAAATTAATTACATTTTATATTGATGATATAGAATATAAGGCTGTAGAAAATATGACTTGGAAAGAATGGGTTGAAAGTAATTATTGCACCATTGAGATTAGTACTAGTAGTGTTTGTACAGGAAATAATAACTTAGGATTAGGAAATCAAAAATACATATTTAATTCAACGGGGACTTATGATTTAGCATTAACTGGTGATAAAATTATAGAAAATAATAAATATTTAATTAGAATTTATAATGAGCCATGTAAAGTTGCATAGCAAACAAGAAAAAACATCTTAGTAAAATAAACTAAGATGTTTTCTATTTATTAAATTCTTTTGCAAGTAGTCCACTTTTTAATAATTTTTCATATTGTTTTTCATCAATTACTAAATCAAATTCTCCAATATATTCATAAACATCTGGATTAAATCCCATTTTAAATCTATTTAAACCATAATAATGATTTTCTTTTGATAAATCTGCAGTAATTCCATTTAAATCCAAATATTTATATTCTTGTTGATAATATTTAATCAAAGCATAATATAAGAAGTAATTTGGACTAAATCTAGACATTGCTTTATTAAATCCACTTATTTGAATTATAACTCTATTTTGGTGTTTAATAACTAAAGCCCCAGCAACATAAGTTTCCAACCCTGTATTTAAGTTTTTAGAAGCTTCAGCGATATCATTTTTATAAGATAGTAATGCCTTATCAGAATTCATTTTAGCATTAATAGCATTAGCATTATTATTTGTTATTAATTTGTTATTAAAAGAAGCATTTCTTCTAAGTTCTTCATTATAAGCTTCCTGAGCATTTATTAAAAAAGCTTTATAATCAACTTTTACTAACATTAAATCAACATCTAAAGTTTTACTAAAAACATTATAAAAATCATTATAATAATACTCATCTCTATTAATTTTATTTTTAATAAATTTATAGAAAATATTTAACTTATCTGGATTAGCTTTTTCTAATATTAAACCTTTTCTAATTCCTTTTTTAACCTTATTTCTAGTATTTTTAGATAAATTATTATAATCATAACCATCTAATTTAATGATAGCATTAACTCGAGGAAGTAAAGCTTCAAAATTCATATTATTTTTTAGCTTTTTATAACCATTTTTAGTAAGCATATCTATAATTTTATAATTTTCATTATATTCAAAATTCATAGTATCTTTATTTAACTTAGCAATAGCTATTTCAGGATTAATTTTTATAAAAGCAAAGTTTCTATTTTTGTAATATTCTTTTATTTTATTAGTAAAATCTTCTAATAAATAGTCATTAGAATAATCAATTAAAAAACCACGTGGAGAATATCCAAAATAAACGCTACCTATTTTTTTATAAAGAATTAAGGCAGCTCCAACAATATCATCAGCTCCATAAGCAATAAATTCATATTCAAAACCTTCTTCAGCTTTGATTAAAGCATAGTTAATTGACTCATGAAAGTTACCAATAAAATGTGTATTTGCAAATTCCTTAAACTCAGCAAGTGACATTTCTCTTATAAACATAAAAATTCCTCCTTTATATAAAGTAAGACAACATTATACCACAAAATGCTGGTAAAATCTATAAAAATGTTGCTTTAAATGATAATATTGTGTATAATATTCTTAGGTGATAAAAAATGGCAAGTAGTTTTAAAAATAGTATTGAAAATATGTACAAAAGAATGATTACATATTCTATTCTAACATCAATTCTTACAGTAGTAGCTGGTGTTGTACTTTTATTAGTACCAGAACTTACTAACAAAGTGGTAGGAATAATCGCAGGAATTATTTTCTTACTTGAAGGAATTAATTCAATTTACAAATATTTTCATCGTGAAGGAGCAAAACTTTATAATTTAAGCTTAGTGTTCGGTGTTCTATATGCTGTACTAGGGGTAGTAATTATTATTTATCCATTTACAGTAGTAGAATTTGTAACAGTATGTCTTGGACTTTATATGATAATTAATGGTGCAAGTAAAGTAAATTATGCATTATGGTTAAAAAGAGGAAATGAAGATTCTTGGTTAATAACTTTAGCAACTGGTATTTTAGTAGCTATCGTAGGTATTCTTGTAATATTTAATCCATTTGCAAGTCTTACATTAACTAAACTAGCTGGGGCATTCCTAATTATTACAGGAATTCTTGATTTTATGGATACTATTTTATTCAAAAATAGAAGTAAAGAAATAATGGAAATATTTTGGTAAAGAAAAGTAAACTTTAAAGTAAAACTAATATGTTTTACTTTTTAATTTGGTAAAATTTTGGTATACTAATATTATGGAAGAAGGGGATAAAATGTTAATAAAAGACATTCATGCTAGAGAAATACTAGATAGCAGAGGAAATCCAACTATTGAAGTTGACATGACATTAGATAATGGAATAACTGCAACCGCATCAGTTCCAAGTGGAGCATCAACTGGTTCTAGAGAAGCTTTAGAACTTCGAGATAAAGACCCAAAAAGATATGAAGGAAAAGGTGTTTTAAAAGCTGTTGATAATGTTAATAATATAATAAGACCTGCATTAATAGGTAAAAAAGCAGACCAATTAAGTATTGATAATTTACTTATTTCCTTAGATGGAACCGAAAATAAAAGTAAACTTGGAGCAAATGCCATCCTTGGAGTTTCACTTGCTTGTTTAAAATGTTTAGCAAAATCAAATAATAAAGAATTATATGAATATGTTTCAAATAGAAGTGTTACAATGCCCATTCCAATGATTAATATCATAAATGGTGGAGCACATGCTGTAAATAATATAGATATTCAAGAATTTATGATAATGCCAGTAATGAAAAGCATTAAAGAAAGAGTTAGAGCAGCATCTGAAGTGTTCCACGCTTTGAAAAAGTTGTTAAGTGTTAATAATTTTGCAGTTGGTGTTGGGGATGAAGGTGGATTTGCGCCTAATTTAAACAGTAATTCTATGGCTTTAGATTTCATAGTTGAAGCAATAAAGAAAGCTGGATATACTCCTGGAGAAGACATTTTTATTGCTTTAGATGTGGCAGCTAGTGAACTTTATAATAGAGAAACAAATACTTATAAGTTAGATGGAAAAAATTTTACTAGTGAAGAACTTATGAATTATTATGTAAAATTAATAAATACATATCCAATATTAAGTATTGAAGACCCATTTTTTGAAGATGATTTTGAAACCCTTGCAAAATTAACATCTTTAGTAGGAAATCGTATTATGATTGTCGGGGATGACTATTTTGTAACAAATGAAAAATATTTAGAAAAAGGAATAGATTTGCATGCTGGAAATGCCATTTTACTTAAAGCAAATCAAATTGGCACAGTTAGTGAAATGATTAAAACAATAATGCTTGCTAAGAAGAATAATTATAAAACAATTATATCTCACAGAAGCGGTGAAACAGAAGATACATTTATAGCTGATTTAGCGGTAGGACTTGCAATTCCATTTATCAAAACTGGTTCAATGTGTCGTGGAGAACGTATTGCTAAATACAATCGTTTAATGAGAATTGAAGAAAAATTAAAAAGAGACTAGTTATTTAGTCTTTTTTATTTTATAATATAATTGGTGATAATATGAAAAAAATTGTAGATGGCAATAATGCTTGTAGTAAAGTTGCATATTACTTTAGTGAAGTATGCAGTATATATCCAATAACACCATCAAGTCCGATGGCATCAAATATTGATTTATTAACAAGCAGTAACTTGCTTAATATATTTAATGATAAACCAAGAGTATTAGAAATGGAGTCAGAAGCTGGAGCAGCTGGAGCTTTACATGGTGCTCTTTTATCAGGGGCTTTAGCATCAACATTTACAGCTAGTCAAGGGCTTTTATTAATGATACCTAACATGTATAAAATAGCGGGAGAAATGTTACCAGCAGTAATCCACGTTGCAGCACGAAGTCTAGCAACTCATGCTTTATCAATATTTGGAGACCATCAAGATATTTATGCAACCCGTGCTACAGGGGTTTGTATGCTTGCATCATCTAGTGTTTTTGATGCTCAAAATCTAGCAGCAGTGGCGCATCTATCAGCCATAAAGGGAAGTCTTCCATTTGTGCATTTTTTTGATGGTTTTAGAACTAGCCATGAACTAAATACAATTGAAGAGTTACCTGAAGATAAACTTTTAACATTAGTTGACCATGATGCAATTAATAAATATAAAGACAGATGTTTAAATGTTGGTAAAAAATATCAATATGGAATGGCTCAAAATGAAGATATTTATTTTCAATGTATGGAAGCTAGAAATAAATATTATGATGCCATGCCTGATATTGTAAATGATTACATGGAAAAGATTAATGGAATAATGAAAACTGATTATAAACCATTTAATTATTATGGAGCTAAAGATGCTAAAAACATAATTGTTGCAATGGGTAGCGTAACAGATACTATTAAAGAAGTTGTAAGAAAGTTAGGTAATGTTGGTTTAATTGAAGTTCATTTATATCGTCCATTTAGTAAAGAATATTTCTTGAATGTTTTACCTAAATCTGTTAAGAATATTGCAGTTTTAGACAGAACAAAAGAAGCTGGTTCCAGTGGTGAACCATTATATTTAGATGTATGTAGTATTTTAAAAGACAAAGATGTCAACATATATGGAGGAAGATATGGTTTATCTAGTAAAAATACCACTCCGAATGAAATATATAGTGTTTACAAAATGCTAGAAGAAAATCCTAAAGATAACTTTACAATAGGTATAAATGATGATGTAACTAATTTAAGTTTAAAAGAAGAACATATAGAAATAGAAAATAACAACAAAGAAATAAAAGTAGTTGGTTTTGGTAGTGATGGCATGGTCAGTGCTAGTAAGGATTTACTAAAAATTCTACATGCTAAAAAAGATTTATATGTTCAAGGATACTTTGAATATGACTCAAAAAAAAGCGGGGGAGTAACAATATCTCATTTAAGATATGGAAGTGATAAAATAAATGAACCATACTATGTAACACATCCAGAGATAACTGTAGTTACCAAAGATATTTACTTTAGAATGTTTGATATTATAAGTAATTTAAAAGAAAATGGCACATTACTTATCAACACTATCAAAAATGAAGAAGAATTATTAAAATTGTTACCAACAAAAGTTAAAAACACAATTTTTAAGAAAAATATTAAAGTATATTATATTGATGCTGAAAATATAGCTAGTAAAAATAATCTAAAAGGTAAGATTAGTAAAATAATGGAAGTATTAATTTTAAACTTACTAAATGTTGAAGATGCCACTTCAATGCTTGAAGAAACAATAAAAAAATCATTTGCTACAAAAGGAAAAGATATAGTTAATAACAATATTTTAGCAATACATGAAGCTATATCAAATTTAAAAGAACTTAAAGTTACACATGAATATGATGAAACAATAAGTATTGTGGATGATAGCATAATAAATATGATTAATGAACGAAGAGGTAATGAAATTCCTGTTAGTAAGTTAATGGATTTTGCCTGCGGTCGTTTTCCTGGGGCAACAACTAACAATGAAAAGCGAAATATTTCAAACATTGTTCCAAGATGGATTAAAGAAAACTGTATCGAATGTGGAATGTGTGTCTTAGCTTGTCCACATGCTGTAAATAGAGCCATTGCCAATGAAAGTGATGCTGATGGAATTCCATTTATAGGAAAAGATGGATTAAAATATTCTATAAAAATAAGTGAGAAAGATTGTACAGGTTGTGGCGTGTGTGCAAGTGTATGTCCTGGAAAAATGGGCAAGAAAGCTTTAGAGATGGTGGAAAAAACTGAAAAAGTTGGTATTGACTTTGATGCTATAAAAAGTGTTAATCCTCTACCTAAAACAACTATTAAAGGTGTAGCTTTAGAGCGTCCACTATTTGCATATTCTGGTGCTTGTGCAGGATGTGGAGAAACTCCATATATTAAAATGTTAACACAAATTCTTGGAGAAAAATTAGTAATTGCTAATGCTACAGGTTGTTCAAGTATTTATGGAGGCTCAACTCCATCAACACCTTATAGCATCCCTTGGGCAAACTCACTATTCGAAGATAATGCTGAATTTGCTTTAGGTATTCATATTTCTTACAAACAAAAAAGAGATAGAATAAAGCATATAATAAAAGAAACTATAAATTCTGTTGATGAAGATATAAAAGAATTATTCACAAGATGGTTAGAAAATGAAAATGACTTTGAAATAACTAAAGATGTTAAAGAAAAATTACAAGATAAATTAATACCAAAAGAATTAAATGATTTAATTGATTATATTCCTGCTAGAACTATCTGGGCAATCGGTGGAGATGGATGGGCATACGATATTGGATACGGTGGTCTTGACCATGTACTTCATTCTAATGAAAATATTAAAATATTAGTATTAGATACAGAAGTTTATTCAAATACTGGAGGTCAATCAAGTAAATCAACCAAACTCGGGGCAGTTGCTGAATTTGCTAACTTTGGTAAAAGAACTGTGAAAAAAGATTTATTTAAGATAGCATCGTGCATACCAAATTGTTATGTAGCATCCATTTCACTCGGAGCTAACATGATGCAAGCAATCAAAGCTTTCAACGAAGCTGAAGCTCATGAAGGGCCAGCAATCATAATTGCTTATTCACCATGCATTGAACATGGAATTAAAACTGGTATGACCACATCAAGTGAAGAACAAAAAATAGCAGTAGAATGTGGATACACAATTCTAATGAGATATGATGGAAAATATCATATTGACTCAAAAGAACCAGACTTTAGCAAATATGAAACATTCTTAGATAATGAAGTAAGATTTAATGCCTTAAAAATAAAAGATAAAGAGTTAGCATCTAAATTACTTGAAAGTCAAAAAGAAAATGCTAAAAACAGGTATGAATATTACAAGAAAATAAGTGAATAAAATCACTTATTTTTAAATACAAAAAAAAGTGGAGATTTCCGAAGAAATCTCCTAAAAGAATAAAAAGGGGTTGACTAGTGTGATACTAGCACCAATTCGCCTTCTTTAAGTGAATTGGTGATTACTATCTTAATCGAAAAAGTGTAATTTGTCAAGCTATTTTTGCAAATTTTTGATATAATTATTAAGGAGGTATTTATGAAGTTAGAACAACTACCTAAAATTGGTCCCAAAACCATAAATATTTTAAATAAAATTAACATAAATACAGTTGAAGATTTACTAACATATTATCCTTATCGTTACAATGTTATTAAATTTATAAACATAGATGAAGCAAATGAAAATATGATTTGTTATATCAAAGCCAAAGTTTTAAGTGTTCCTAAAGTTGCATATATAAAGAAGAATTTTAATCGCCTAGATTTTATTGCATCAAACAGCAACCAAGATTTCAAAGTCACTATTTTTAATCGTGCTTATTTAAAACAAAGTCTAACTTTAGATAAAGAAATAGTTTTAATTGGTAAATTTTCCAAACTAAAAAACAGTTTTGTTGCTAATGATATTAAATATAATATGAATGAAGAACGTATTGAACCAATATATCATTTAACAGAAGGTTTAAAAAACTCTAGTTTAGAAACAATGATATCTAATGCTTTAAAAGAAAATATATCTTTAAACGATTATATACCATCTTATTTATCAGAAAAATATCATTTCTTAAATAAAGATGAAGCGATTAGAAAAATTCATCAACCAGAGAGTCCTAGTGATATAAAAAATAGTATGTTAAAACTCATATATGAAGAATTATTTATTTATACGTTTAAAATAAACTATTTAAAAAGTATTAATAAAGTAACTAATGGTTTACCAAAGAAATTTGATGAAACCCAAATACAAGATTTTTTATCAAGCTTAAATTTTGAATTAACTAAAGACCAATTAACAACTATTGAAGATATCCTAAAAGATATGAAAGAAAATAAAAGAATGAATAGATTAGTTCTTGGGGATGTGGGTTCAGGAAAAACAATTGTAGCATTTGTTGCTATTTTAGCAAATTACTTTTCTGGTTATCAATCAACATTTATGGCTCCAACAGAAATTCTTGCTAAACAGCATTTCACATCTATCAAAGAATATTTTAAAGAATATGATATCAATATAGCTTTATTAACAGGAAATTTAACTAAAAAACAAAAAGAAAATATATATAACCAAATTAGTAATGGAAAAATCGATATTGTAATTGGTACCCATGCATTATTAAATGATAATTTAAATTTTCAAAATTTAGGTTTAGTTATCACTGATGAACAACATCGTTTCGGAGTTAATCAAAGAAATTTACTTCAAAACAAAGGTCTAAATGGTGGGGCTGATGTCCTTTATTTATCAGCAACTCCAATTCCTAGAACATATGCTTTAACTATCTACGGTGACTTAGATTTATCTCAAATAAAGACAAAACCAAATATCAGAAAAGAGATAATTACTAAAATAGCCAGTGAACAAAACATTAAAGAAGTTTTATTTAAAATGTATGAAGAATTGAAGTTAAACCATCAAATATTTGTTGTATCTCCTTTAATTGAACAAAATGATGAACTAAACATAAATAGTGTTATTGAACTAAAAGAAAAACTAAACAAAGCATTTAGTAACAAAGTTAGAATTGAAATTCTTCATGGTAAATTAAAACAAAAAGAAAAAGATGAACTTATGAAAGAGTTTCAAGAAAATAAGATAAACATATTAATATCAACAACAGTTATTGAAGTAGGAATAGATATTCCTAATGCTTCAATGATGGTAATTTATAATGCTGAAAGATTTGGTCTTGCAACACTTCACCAACTTCGAGGTCGTGTAGGTAGAAGCAATATTCAAAGTTATTGTTATTTAGTAACAAATAATAGTAATAATGAAAGATTAAAAGTAATGGAAAAATCATCAGATGGCTTTTATATTGCAGAACAAGACTTTAAGCAACGTGGTCAAGGAGACCTTTTCGGTGTAAAACAAAGTGGAGATATGTCATTTAAAATTGCTGATTTAAAAAGAGACTTTAGCATATTATCTCAAGCCAATATTGATGCAGAAAATTTCCTAGTAAGTAAAAAATATCAAGAATATGAATATTACAATAATATTATAAAAAAAATAGACTTTTTAGATTAAAGAGGATAGTAATGATAAGCATCACAAAATTAAAAGACATAAGTTATACCTTTAAAAAGTTTATGTAATTTTGCAGATTATTTTAATTATTCGTTTTAGAATTAACAAATATAAGAAAAAATCCAAATTTAATTAAAGGATTAGATTTAATTAGACTTGGAGAAAATATCAAAAGGATAAGATTACAAAACACAAGCTTGTATAACTAGATATGAAAAAGGTTTAATATGTATTTCAACTTCTAATCTATACAAATTATCAAAAGAATTTAAAATATCTTTACCAGAATTATGTGGAAAAGTAAAAAGTCGTTAAAATGTTAACGATTTTTTTAAAATTAAAAAGCGGACCTCTCTAAGAGGTCCTTCAGGGGGTTTTGGTTGATCTCTTCACATTGAGATTCGTAAGAGAGATCAGGTTATTAGCATGACTTGTATCATGCTAGTATAATCTTAATATTTTTTTTGAAGTTTGTCAATAACTTTTTATAATAATTTTAAAATTTTACAAAATAACTTTTTTATCTTGCATCACATAGCAAACATATGTTATTATATAAATGCGGGGTAAAATCAAAAATAAAGGAAGAAATTATGATATTAAATGTAAGTGGAAGAACAGATATAATTGCATTTTATGAAAAGTGGTTTATGAATAGATTAAATGCTGGTTTCGTTGATGTAAGAAATCCCTTTAATCCTAAACTTGTAAGTAGAATTAACTTTAGTGATGTTGATTTAATTTTATTTTGTACTAAAAACCCAATTCCAATATTAAATGATTTAGACAAAATAAAAATTCCTTTTATATTTCATGTTACCATAACACCTTATAAAAATGATATTGAACCAAATGTTATATTAAAAACAGAAATAATAAATGCTGTTAAAAAAATATCTACAATTATAGGAAAAGATAATATTTACATAAGATATGACCCCATTTTTCTAAGTGATAAATACAATATTGTTTATCATATTAAAGCTTTTAACAAGTTATGCACATTATTAAAGGGATATGTAAATACTATAATTGTTTCTTTTCTTGATGAATACAAAAATGTTTTAAAAAATAAAAATATTTTAAAATATCGTCAGTTTACTGAAAATGAATATAAATTAATCGGTGAAAATTTTAGTAATATAGCAAGGACTAATAACATGGTAGTACAAACTTGTTTTGAAGATAGAAACCTAACAGAATATGGGTTTAAAAAAGGAGAATGTTTATCACATGAACTTGCATATAAACTTACTGGTAAGACTTATAAATCATGGAAAGCTAGAAAAGAAAGAAAATGTGAATGTGTAGAAATGGTAGATATCGGATGTTACAATTCATGTAAACATTTTTGCAAATATTGCTATGCAAATTATGATGAAAAAATGGTTAATGAAAACTTTAAAAATCATGATGTAAATTCATCTCTTTTATGTGGAAATTTAAAAAAAGATGATATAATAAAAGTAAGAAATAAGTAAATGCACTTAAAAGTTGATAGAAAATAACAAGCAAATAAAATATAATTAAATAACGAAAGGAAAATAAATATGAAATTTGGAGAAAATTTAAAAAACATTAGAAAACAAAAAAATATTTCTCAAGAAGAATTAGCAGAAAAACTTGGAGTATCAAGACAAAGTATATCAAAATGGGAAACGGGAGAAAACTTTCCTAGCATGAACAACATTATGTGTTTATGCGATATATTTAAGTGTAAAATAAATGATTTAGTCCATGAAGATTTTACAGATATAGACTCTTTAGATAGTGAAATAAAAGAAAGTGTCGTAAAGTTTAAAAAAGAAAAACAAATAAAAGTAAAGTTAATAAGTAAAATAATTTATGTATTAGCAAATATAATTAATAAAATATTTATTGGTGTATCTGTTTTAATAAGCATAATAATTCTTGCTTTACCATTTGTATCTAAATCTTTAAGAATTGAAGATACTGACATTTACATGTCAAATATTAGAGTGGGTGATATTACAACAAATGGTGAACTTGCTAATGAGTATTTAAATAGTCACAGTATTACAGAAATTATATTTTATGTAGAAATTATTTTACTTGGTGTTTTAATAAGTATAATTTGTATTGCCAAAGTATTTGAATGTTTATATAAATTATTCTTTAACATTCATAATGGAGATACACCATTTACTTTAGAAAATATAAATTGTATTAAAAAAATATCTTATTTTATAATATTTTATGTTGTATTTAGTTTTATTTATGGTCTTATGTGTGGCATTATAATGAAAATAGATTTTAAGGCTGAACTAGAATTATCAGATATTGTTTATGCTTTAATAATTTATAGTATTTCATTTATATTTGAATATGGATATGAACTTCAACTAGATAGTAAAAGTAAAATGTACGAAAATTAATTTGACAATACCCTCATTTAGTGTTAAAATATAGCTCTAATCGGGGGTTTTAAAATGGATGTAAATACATTTTTCTTACTTTTCGGAGGTATTAAAGCATATGCAATGTTTTTAGCAGATTGCTTTATGGGTCAAAAAAAAGTATCAGATTTTATCTTACAAGAAAATTTTTTTTACATGGCTAAATTTAGTTTAGCAATATGTTGTTTGTTAGTTGTAAAAGATGAATTAATTGAAGGCTCAAAAAACAATTTTATTTGTAAAACAATTGATGAAGGTATTCTAAATTGTGTTGATAAAGTTGCCACAAAAACAAAAGATGGTTTTGAAATAGATGGTTTTACATTTAAAAATCCTGAAGAAATAGTGGGACTAATTAGAAATAAACTAGCACATGGAGAATTTATAATAGATTTAGAAAATAAGAAAGTTTCATTTAAACTTGAAAATTCTATGATGTCTCTAGGAATGACTAATGTTATAAATATGATTTCTAAGTCTATGGACATTTATCATTTAAATTCATCAAATACTGAATATAAAAATGATATTGTAGTAATTAATAAAAATGATAAAACTAGAACTAAATCATTAAAAACCAAAAGTGAAATAAAAGGTTTTTTAAGAACATTTAGTAGAATGCGTTTTAGTTTTAAAAAACATGATGATGGACTTTTAAACGATGAAATGGCTAAAACAGTAGACATGGTTATAAGTGATTATGAAGCTGATTTTCCTTTAGATTTACTTGTAAAAGCTAAAAAGAAATTTGCTCAAAAAGGATACTCTTTTGATTGGGAAAAAACTTCATTAAAAGATGATTTAATTGAAGATATAACTAATTATGTTTATTATAACTATCCTAAAGATTTACCTTATGAATATCAAATAAGATTTATGAAAAAAGATTTAGAAAGTAGATTAAATCCCAAAAAGCATTTAGTAAAATCTTTTCAAAAAAATATGATGTTACTAGAGATTGCTTATAAAAAACAAACTGTTAATTATGGAGAAATTCTTGAAGAATATCAAAAAAATTGTAGTTATGATACAATTGGTCTAGAAGAATTAGCTACCACAACTTTTGCTCTTTTTGAAGCTATGTTTTCTTATGGAAATGATAAATTTTTAGAAAATAGTAATGAATACACCTTTTTACCAAGTGATGGCTTAGATTACAGCACTCTTGATTTAAGTCCAATAAATGTACTATATATAAATAAGGATAATGGATTTAAAAATAGTCTTCAAATAGAATTTACAAGTAAGAAGAAAAGAATTACAGAAATTGATGCTAAAATTTCTAAAAATGAACAAAGTTTAGCGCAAGTAACTAAAAGTGGTAATTTAAAAGCTAAAGCTATATTAGAAAGTAACTTACAAAAATTATATCAAGAAAGAGATAGACTTTATGAAGAATTAAAAACCTTACTTATAAGGTTAAATGAAATAAATCTTTATGAGAAATTTAATGAAAGTCACTTAAAAAATAAAGCAATAATTAATGGTATAAGAAATAGTATTTCTCATGGTAATTATAAAATAGAAACTGTTGATAATCGTATTTGTAAAATAGTTTTTGAAGACATTTATGAAGGAGTTCTAACATTTAAATGTGAAGTTCAAATCACAGATTTTATTAACATGATTTATAGAAATGAAGAACCAATTAAAGAATTCTTAAAAAAAGATGAAATTCTAAGAAGAATATTAATATAAAGTGGATAAAACCACTTTTTTTGTTAAAAATAAAAGTGTGATAATTATGGTATTAAAAGATTTAATTATAGTATTTTTAATTTTACTAACAATTATTTTATATTTATTTAAAAAGAAAAATTATTTATTATTTATTCCATTCTTACTATGTTTTATTCATATAAAAGTAAGTAATGAAAACATATTATTTAAAACAGTTTATCTAACAGCATTTCTATCTATAATTATATCTTTAACAAATAAAATGTTGATAAAAAAGACTTTATCAACAATCATTATAATTATTTTAGTAAGTTATCCAATAACCACTCTTAAAATAAATAATTATGCGTCCTTAAATTATATTGTAGCTTTTAACAAATTACATGAAACTTTAAAAGAAAACTATGTTTTAAATGAACATAAAGAAATTAACTATGATAACTTATATCAAAAATATAAAAAGGAATTTAAAAATATAAATAATGAAATAAAATATTATCAAGTATTAGAAAACTATTTAAATGAATTTTATGATGCTCACATTGGTATAAAAAGTTTAACTAATAATTCTAATCTAGAAGAAGCAAAAGAAAAATTTTATAATAGATATTATGGTTTTAGTTTAAGTTTATTAGATAATATGACTTATGTAGCAACAAGTGTTTCCCCGGAAAGTACGGCATATAAAGCTGGTATCAGAGATGGATTTATCATAACTAAATGGAATGGTAATAATATTTCTGATGAGATAAAAAATCTAAAGTATCTAAGTGTTTCCCTACCCAATATATCTAATAAAAATGTCTTAAATTATTATATCCCCATTTATTTATCTGGAAGAGGTAATGAAGAAAATGAAATAACTTTTATTAATAATGAAGGAAAAGAACAAGTTATCAAATTAAAATCAATTGGTAATGGTTATAAATACATAAAAGAAAATATTAAAAAGTTTACCAAAAGTAATGATGAAGAAAATTTTACTTATAAACTGTTGGGAGTTACATCTTACCTAAAAATAACAAATGAAAAAGATAGTATAAAATATGTTAAAAACAAAATGAACAATATTGTTGATAATATAAATAAGGATAATGCTAAAAATTTAATATTAGATTTAAGAAACAATGAAGGAGGCAGTGACATTGTAGGAAGTGTTATTGCAAGTTTTTTTAGTACACAAGATTACCTTTATATTAAGGAAAGTATTTTAAAAGATAATAAATTAAAAAAGATAAATGAAATATATGCAAACGGTTATAAAAAGATAAATATTCCAACCATTATATTAGTTAATGGTAACACTAAGAGTGCTGGAGAAATACTTGCATATAACTTACAAAATGAAGAAAACATACTTGTGGCAGGATTAACCAGTACAAATGGCAGCATATCAACAGTTAAAAAGAAAATAATTATGCCCCATAATCTAATAATTTCCATTCCAACCATTGCTATTGGAAAAAAAAATGACATTATAATTGATAGTAACAATGAAAGAAATGGAGGATTAAAATTAAATATAAAAATACCTATAAATAGTAAAACAATAAATGATATTTTCAATGAAAATTATGAATACGAAGTAGAATATTTGTTAAATTATCAAAAAAATATTTAAATTTTTCAAAAATAGTGTATAATTAATACTAAGGAGGGCAACATGGGTAATAGTATTAGTTATGTTTTACTAGCGTTATTAATTTTTGTCATTAGTTTACTTATTTATTTTTTAATCAAATGGGCAGTTCGTGAAGGCATCAAAGAAGCATACCATGACATAACAGGAAAAACAACTTATGAAGATAAGAAAAATATAAAAATGGCAAAAGAAATTAAAGAAGGTATTAAAGAAGTTGCTAAGAAAAGAACTAGCAAGAAAAAGTAATACCTTTTTCTTTACACAAATTTGACAAAAATTACAATTTGTGATAAAATATAGCTAACTAAGGGGGATAAAAATGGTTGTGACTAGTAAAAATTTACTTTCTCTTTTAAATAGCTCTAAAATAAGTTATAAAGAAAAAGAAAGTATAATAAAAAAATATGATAAATTATTAAGAAAAAATTTACAAAATACCAGTGAAGATGTTTTAGTAAACCTTCTTTTTAGTACCCAAGTACCTAAAAGTGCTAAAAAAGTAATATCTCAAGTAATAGATAGTAAATCTAGAGATTTTGTTTGTTTAAACAACTTTGAAAATGTGTTTAAAAAATATACTAATTTTAAAGAAAGTGACCTTTACAAAGCTCATTATCCTCATATTTTAAAAAGACACATTATAATAGATTTATATAATGATATTTTAAGTGTCTTAGAAAACCCAAAAAAAGATAAAAAATTAAAACAATTAATAATTTATTATGGTGTTGATAAATCTTTACTAGCAGAATTTCTATCCACATCTAGTAATGAAGATTTAATCAAGTTTTGTCTAGAAACTAAATTTACTAACATAGATAATATTGCTTATGTTTTATATAGTGAAAAACTAAGTTTAGAACAAAAAGAAGACATCATTAAAAGATTTGTAAGTGAATTTAATATTCTAGAAATATTAAAAAGCCCATCAACTGAAGAAGTAAAAAATAAAATAATTGAATTAAAAAGTAATGAGTTAGAATTAAAACTTAAAAATATTAATGAAAAAGAGTTAATTGATTTAATAACAACCAGTGAAAACTATCCCAAAGTAGTTTATGACATGTTAATAAGAAAAAAAACAGACATGTTACTTTCTGTTATTCAAAAAATGTCTTTCGAAGACTTTAAAAAAACATTAATTAAAATTAAAGATGCAAAAATTTCAACCATAATTATTAAAAATTTCCCATTAAAAACTAAATTAGTTTTATCATTAACCAGTGATATAAATGTTTTATCATGGATATATAACGATTCAATTCCTTATGAAATAAAAAAATTTATTATGGATAAAAAAGAAAAAGATTTAAAATCCGCTATTAAATCTAGAAGTTTAAGTAGTTTAAAAATCTGTTATTTAAGAAATTCCAAAAACATTCCTTTAAAAGTTCAAAAACTAATAATTGAATTAAAGGATGAAGAATTAAAACTTGATTTAAATAAGAAACCATCATCAATTATAATATCAGAAATTTTATATGGTAACTATTGTGATTTATATAAATCGTTTATTATAAAAAATGGTAATTATGATGTAGAATTATTACTTGAAAAAAGTAATGAAGAATTAACTATTTTAGTTTTTGAAACCTTAAAAGACAGAATTAAAACTTATTTAAATAAATTAACTATGTTAGAACTAACAACTCTAGATTATTTTAAAACACCATATTCTAAAGAACTAGCAGTGACACAAAATAAAGATTTAATTTTATCTAAGATAAATAATACTAGCCAAGAAGAATTATATACATACTTAAAATCTTTAGAAACACATCGTGAAATAAAGAAATTAATCTTAAAAAGTATGAATATAAATGAAGATGATTTAGATAATTGTGTAGAATTAATTAAATATAATGACATTGATTTAGTAATTAAAAATTATAATAAAATAAAAAGTTTTATAAATAAATCAGGTATTCTTTTTGATGCTTTTATTCAATATGGTTGTGGCAGTGAAAACTATAAAAGCTGGTTTAATAAAGTACTTGAGATAATTGAATTTAACAAAGAAGAAGACTTTTATTCCGCAGTTAAATATTTAATGAGTGAATTATATCATGAAGACCAAAGTAAAGAAAATATAGTTTATAGTATTATAAATTATCTATCAATAATAGATGCTTTTAAAGATTGTTATTATTTAATAATGAATTTAGTAAATAATAATGTCTTACTAACTAAAGATGATTGTGATAACTTAAAAAGATTATTTGCATCAAGTTATAGTAAGAAAAATGAAGTAAGAGTTTTAGATGATATCAAATCCATAAGATTTAAAATACTAGAACAATATAAAGATATAATATTAAATTCAAGTTGTATTAAAGAATTAAAAAATATATTTATGGAAGTAATCTGTGGAAATGCTAGTAAATCATTAGAATATATCGGTGGTTCAAAAACATTAATTACTTTAAAAGAGATAGATAAAGAAAATAAGAAGATTTGTTTATTTATTGATGAATTGTTAAAGTTTTCTAAAGTAATTGAAGCAATAGAAAATACCAATAATATTGAAGGTTTGCGAAATATTTTAAAATACTTTATTATTGATAAACCAGATAACTTACTTATACTTGAAGCATCATTTATTAATTTTAAGAAAGATTTACAAAAATTATTTGAAATAGATGCTAAAATTAATTTAACTTCATTAGATAGTGATGTTACCAAAAGTTTAGTTAATGAAGAATTATCTTCTAAATATGGTACAATAGTATATGATTTTTCTAAGGTTAATTACTGTTTATATGCACACATTTTAAGTAGAAGTGAAAAAGTTGAAGATTTAATAAATGGTAATTCTCATAGTAAAGCAAACTTCTTATCAGTAAGTCCGATAAGTTTTCTTGGAGAAAAGTTCTATTTTGATAGAACATCAACAACATTTGCTATTGATAAAATTCCAACTGGTAGCTTTATTCATAGTTCTCTAGTAAATATGAGTACAAATTTTAGGATAACTAATAACTCTGGAGAAGTAAAAGAATTACATCGAACTGAAAGAGGAATATTAGAAACAAGTGCAGTAACTGCAGCAAATTCTGAAGTGTTGTTATATCGTGATGGCATAAAAATGAGTGGAATTATTTTGCCTGGTGGAAGAATTCCAACCCTTGAAGAAATAACATTAGCTAAAGAATATAACTTACCATTTATTATAACTCAAGAAGTAATGACTTCAATACCTAATGTTAAAAAGGTATTTAGTTTAAATGATATTGACTTTGAGTTTACAAAAATACCAAAAGAATTAGAAGAAATATTAACATCCTTAACAATGGTTAATATTAATAAAACTTCAAGTATTTATACGGGAAGAGAAATCGCTATAATTACTGATGCTCATTCATTATATGAACCAACTTTAGCAGTATTAGAAGACATTAGAAAAAATGGTATCAAAGAGATATATTCACTTGGAGATAATGTTGGCGTAGGGCCAAATCCTCATGAAGTATTAGGGTTATTTGAAGATTATAATGTAACATCTATCGCTGGTAATAGTGAGTATTATAATACGTTAGGAATAATGCCATTTATCTATTTTGATAAAGAAAAAAGTGAAAACCAAGAATGGACTTATAATAAGTTAAGTGCTAGTGACCTTGAAACTTTAAAAATGTATAAACCATCAATTGACTTAAAAGTTGGTACCCAAAAAGTTGCATTATGCCACTTTGCTAATGATATTCGTTGGGATTATATGGGGGAAAACTCTACCTGGGCATATCAAAGAAACTTCAAAAGAGGGAAAACATCACAACAATTCTTATATACTAATAGTGATGATGCAAAATTAAAGATAGAAAGATCAATTGCAGGAAAAGATAAAAATGATTTAAGAATTAAAGGTTTCCTTGATGCTTTAGAAAATCCTTTATTCGAAGGCAAAAAAGCAACTGATTATGATGCCATTATTCAAGGACATGTTCACTTTCATATAAGTGATAAACTATTTAATACTAAAATTGAAACACTTAGAGCAATTGGCATGGGATATGGCAAAGATGATTTAGGTAATGCTTGTTATTATGTTTTAAAAGAAAAATGTGATGGAACATTTGAAATTGAAAAAAGATTAGTTGAGTTTAACAGAAATGTTTTACTAGCAAATATCATATCAAGTGATATGCCTCATAAAGAAAAAGTATTGAAATTTGTAAAATGGTAAAAATTTTGATTTTATAAAACAAGTGTAGTATAATATATCTAGGAAAGAGGTGCAATAATGGAAGATAAAGAAAAGATAGAAACTTGCAGTTGTGGTTGTGAATGTGAAGAATGCAATTGTGATGAAAACTGCGAATGTGAATGTGGTTGTGAAGAATGCGAATGCAACGAATGCTGCGATTGCGAAGAATGCAGTTGCGAAGACTGTGAATGCTAGTTAATATAAAGAAATCTGAAAAAGGTTTCTTTTTTTTTTTTTTTTTTTTATACATGATAACTTGTTTTTTTTACATAGCTATTATATAATAAAATCAATTAGGAACGAGGGTATGTATGAAGTTATTATTAAATCCATGGCTATGGATATTTGTAGCATTAGATATTTTATTATATGTTAACTATAAAAAGTGGATAGGTAAAGCAGGTGAGTTCTGGGTAAAAAGAGAACTAAAAAAATTGCCAAATGATTATTTTATAATTAATGATGTAATGGTTAAAACAAGTGATAATAAAACACATCAAATAGATCATATTATTGTTTCAAAATATGGTATTTTTGTTATTGAAACAAAGCAATATAATGGTTATATTAAAGGTAATGATTATGATAAAAAATGGTTAATAAAAAATGGTAACAAAAATTTTTATGTAAATAATCCATTACATCAAAATTATGGTCATGTTAAATCATTACATGAAGTACTAAATATACCAGAAGAAAATTTTGTATCACTAGTATGTATTCCAAGTAGAGCTAAAGTATCTGTTAAATCAAAAAATGTAACTAGAATATACGACTTACTAGAGAAAATAATTTCTTATCAAGAAGTAATTGTTGAAAACTCAATTGAACTATACGAAATTATAAACAATCTAAATATAAAAGATAAAAACGAAAGAAAAAATCATGTAAGGAATGCCAAATTAATTAAAAATAATAAAGATGAAGAGTTTAAAGATAGATGCCCAAGGTGTGGTGGAGAACTTATAAAAAGAAATGGAAAATATGGAGAATTTATGGGATGCTCTAATTTTCCAAAGTGTAGGTTTGTAAAGCAAGGTTAGAAGACAAAATGTCAAAAATAATTAATTGTATTATTTCATCAACCAATATTGAAGATGACACAGATCAGTAGGAGCGATAATGGGCTCATTAGCTGGAATATATTATGGTATAGAATCTATTCCAAAAGAGTGGATTGATAAATTACAAAAGAAAGATTACTTATTGAGTTTGGCAGTTAAATTTGAATATTTATGTAAAAAGTGTAAAAAAGTAATAATAAGACTCATTGAATATATTGAATTATCATGTAAATGGTAAATTGCAAAGTGAGTGAAGATTTGAAAAATACCATAAAAGATAAATAAAAGAAGTTAAAAACAAAAGAAAAGAGAATGAAAAGTGATAGACTTAAGCACGTTAAATTTGGAAGATTTTGAGCAATGGCAGAAAGTTATGAAAAATGATGAATTTTTAAAAGAAAAATTTGTTTTAATTCATAGTGGTCATTTAATTCATGAAGGTGTAAATTTAAATAAAATAAGATGTACTGATTTAATAAATGATAAAAAATATAATTTGCAAAAAATGCTTATATTTATGACTATGAATATGAATATTACAAATGAAAAGATAGTGAAATCCAATGAATTATATCAAATGATAAAAAATGAAGATAAAAGTTTATTTTTTTATAATTCGTATACTTTTTCAAAATATAATAATATTAATCAGTCCATAGTTCATGACATAAAAATTTATTGCGATAAATTAATTATAGCAACATTTTTATTGTTAGAAGATAAAGTGGTCCAAAATTTACCTATTGAATCACTTGGTGCATACTTAAATAAAAGTAATAAACGACATATATTTAAAAATAGTGAGGATTTTTTGTACTTGATTAATGATTTAGATAATTCGTTTAAACATTCTTTCTCAAATGAGTTAGGTGAAAACATAATTGGAAAAAATGATAATTGTATAATTAATTACTATAGTAAAAATGGAAAAAATATATTTAACCCACAAATTTTTTGTGTTAAGTTAGATGATATTATTAATGGGTTCAATGAATTTTTAAACGAAGTTGAGGAATTTATAAAAGAAAATAAAAATGTTAACACACGAGAAGAAGAGTTTTAAAAAAGATATTCAATTATATAAATAAGTGATTGGAAGATTTATAGAATTAGAATTTAATGAAATACTTTGAAAATGTACATTCATGTCAATAACTTTTGTCAAAGAGAGAAAGCAAGTCTTTTATTTTTCCAAAAATGATGTATAATACTAATTGTGCTGAGTAATTGTGCTGAGATAATTTTCTTTCTTTGGTCAGAATTTATAATAGTCCAACACTTTTTATTTTGTAATTTTTTGTTAAAAATATTGCAATAATAGTGATTTTTTGTTAGAAATTTGGTACAATGAATATGGAAGGGTATGAGAAGACTTTTTAGGGAGTGAAAATATGAACAACAGTGAAGCATTAACCACATTAATTGTTGGAGGAATAACTGCAAAAGAATATTCTCAAAGAGAACTTGCGAGAAGAGTTGGAATAAGTAATTCTTCTTTAAACGATATAGAAAACGGTAAAGTGGCTAAACCAGATTCTGAAATTTTAAAAAGAATTGCAGCAGAATTAGATTTATTTTTTGCAACAGCTTTTAAAAGCAGTTGGTTATAACAAAGTTATGAGTTGATTTTCTAATGATGAATATAAAAATAAATCAACTAAAGATTTAAAGAATACTATAAAAGAATGTAGATTATTTAAATACGATATTTTAGATTGGAATGCTAATAAAAGAAAGAAAGCATTAAAGATAATGCAAAATTTAAATGATATTAAATTAGGATTAAAATTGATAAAAGAAGAAACTGGAAGTGATTATATTTTGGATAAAGCATTAGAAGAAAGTGATAAAGAAATACAGAAACTTAAATATATAGCAACTAAATATGATTATAGTAAGTTAACTAAAGATATATAGGAGGATTATATGATAAAAGAAATTAAAGAAAAAAATGACGAATTAAACATTAATTCAAAGAAAATTAAGCAACTAAAGGAATTATTCCCTTCATGTTTTACTGAAGATGGGAAAATTGACTTAATAAAATTAGAAAACGAACTAAATACGGACATTAATATAATCAAAGAAGGATATGGTTTAAATTTTTTAGGCAAGAATTATGCTAAATTAATTTCATCTTTAGATACTGAAACAGTTATTGTTCCTGATGAGGATAATAATAGTAAAGAAATAAATAAGGATAGCAGTAATATTTTTGTTAGTGGCGACAATATTGATGCATTGAAACACTTATTAAAATCATATTATAAACAAATCAGATGTATCTACATTGATCCACCATATAATACTGGATCTGATGGATTTGCATATAACGATAAGTTCAATTTTTCTGTTGAAAAATTAATTAGTGATTTAGATATTAGCGAAGAAGAAGCTAAGCGAGTTTTTGAAATGACAAATAGTAAGTCAAATTCTCATTCTGCATGGCTAACTTTTATGTATCCTAGATTATATATAGCAAGACAATTATTAAAAGATAATGGTGTAATATTTATTTCGATTGATGATAATGAACAAAGCAATTTAAAATTGCTGTGTGATAATATATTTGGTAATGAAAACTATGTTGGAATGTTTTCAGTTGAAAATAATCCTAAGGGTAGAAGAAATTCTGATTTTATTTCTGTAAGTAATGAATATTGTTTAGTTTATGCAAAGGATAAAAATAATAAAAAATCATACTTTATTGAAAATATTCCAAAGAGCACCTCTGACATGACGCAAAATGAAGATGGAGAATATATCCAAGCTGGTGGAAGAAGAACTTTAGTTGGTGAACAAACATTTAATAATGAAGCAGATTTTAAATCTGATAAACATTATTCAGTTTATTACGATCCCTCTACTAATGACTTAGAATTATTAAAAGAAGAAAGTATTGATGAAAAAAATATGGGACTAATAAATGAAGGATATAAAAGATATATTTCATATAACGGTGATAAATTTGTTGAAAATACTTATACAATGAATACTTTTAAAGAAATGTTTGAAGATAATTCATTAATATTTTCTGATGAAAAAATATATGAAAAGAATGATTCTACTACCATAAGAATTAAAAGTATGTTAACTAATAAAAAATATGATGCTATCATTAATGGAAAAGTTGTAAACGATTATGAAATAGATTTAAAAACGACGTCGGCCGGAACAAGATTAAAGGAACTGTTTGGCTTAGAAAAAGTACCATTTTCTGCTCCTAAAAACGAAAACTTTATTTCATTATTAGTCTCCTTATTTGAAGATAAAGATTTAGTTTGTTTAGATTTTTTTGCTGGTTCTGGTACAACTGCACATGCAATTATGAACTTAAATGCAAAAGATGGTGGTAATAGAAAATATATTTTAGTTCAATTACCTGAAGATTTGAAAAAAAACTATGAAACATCTTCTTCAGTTGGTAAAAAAACTATAAAAGTTCAAATGGACTATTTAAATAGCATTAATAAACCATTATATTTAGATGAAATAGGTCAAGAAAGAATTAGATTAGTAGGTAAAAAAATAAAATCTGATAGTAGTAATAATATTGATATTGGATTTAAACATTATTTTATTAAAGATATTGATACCAACACATTAGATAAACTAGAAAAATTCGAACCAAATTGGATAGATTCTGATAAGACAATTTTAAGCGAATTTGGAATTAATACAGTATTAACTACATGGATGGTTTCAGACGGCTATGGACTAACAGACAAATATGACAAATTGGATTTGGATGGATATACTGCTTATCAATGTAAGAACACAATTTATTTAATTACTCCAGATATTTCTGATTCATCAATAAAATATTTGATTGAAAAATATGAAAAAGATAATGATTTTGAATGTAATAGAATAGTAATGTTCGGATATTCATTTAATTTAAATGAAATACAAACATTAAAGGATAATTTGAAACAAGTTAAAAATATAAAAAATATTAATGTTGATTTAATTACTAGATATTAGAAGGGAGATGAAATTATGGGTTTAAAGCTTGAAAAAGGTTTAAGACATCAAACAGAAGCAATAAATAGAATTAATAAAGTTTTTGAAAATGTTAATATTATAAACAATACAACTAAATATGCTAATCCAATAATTGATCTTTCTTCCGAAAGTCTAATACAAAATATTAAAGATTTAAATAAAGACATTCCATCTTCCATAAGAGGAAAGACTGGAATAGATGATTATTTAAATATAGATGTAAAAATGGAAACAGGTACTGGTAAAACTTATGTATATACAAAAATGATTTATGAGTTAAACAAAAACTATGGTATACACAAGTTTATTATTCTTGTGCCTTCCTTACCGATTAAAATTGGAACAACTAAATTTATTGAATCTGGAGAAACAATAAATCACTTTAAAGATCAATATGGAAAATCTATTGACTTATGCGTATTGAACGCTAAGAAAAATAATTCAAAAAAGGATATTTTTCCAAGCGCGGTCAGAAATTTTGTTGAACAATCAGAATTGTTGAAAGATAGAATTACTGTATTGATTACTAATATGCATCTTTTTACAGATGGTCGAGGTTCAATGTTAACTAAGTCATATTCAAGCGTTGTTGATGATTTCGATGTTCCTTGTGACGCTATTGCTGCAACGAAACCATTTTTAATTATAGATGAGCCTCATAGAATTGCCAAAAATAACAAAGCGTTCCAATTTGTTGAGCAAAGAATAAAACCTCAATGCATTTTTAGATTTGGGGCAACATTTCCTGAAATTCGTGAAGGTAGAAACACTCATACTGATTATATGAATCTAATTTATAATTTAGGAAGCTGTGAAGCATTTAATGAAAATTTGGTTAAAGGAGTAAGAGTTAAATATATCACTTCTCCAGATGGTAATAATAAGCGTGTTAAATTATTATCAATAGAAAATAGAGAAAAAGCTAAATTTGAATTGATTACTGAAAGAGGAAGAAAAACAATTGAATTAGAAAAAAATGACTCATTAAAACGCATAGATGATTCTTTTGAAAATATTATTATAGATGGTATTGGTAAGGCTATATTTTTATCAAATGGTCAAGAACTTTTAGTTGGTAATGAAATATATACAGATATATATTCAACATCATATCAAAGTATTATGATACAAAATGCATTAGATTCTCATTTCAAAGCTGAAAAAGAAAATTTCAAAAGAAGAGATAAGATTAAGACTTTAGCATTATTCTTCATTGATAATATAGATTCTTATAGACCAAATCCTGATAATCCCATACCAACTTATTTAAAAGATATATTTGAGAAATTATTAAAATATAAAATCAATAGAGAATTATCAAATATAGATTTAGATGATGAAAATGAAGTACTATATAAAGAATACTTGGAAGCTACTTTAAATAATATTTCTTCATGCCATGGTGGATATTTTTCCCGTGATAATAGTAGTTCAGACGATGCAATAGCTGAAGAAGTTGAAAATATTTTAGTAAAAAAAGAAGAAACACTATCAATATATAAAAATAATGGAAAATTCAATACTTTTAGATTTATTTTTTCTAAATGGACTTTAAAAGAAGGTTGGGATAATCCAAATGTATTTACAATTTGTAAGTTAAGAAGTAGTGGTTCGGAGATTAGTAAATTACAAGAAGTTGGTCGTGGATTAAGGCTACCAGTAAATGAAATGATGTCTAGAATATCTAATGAACAATTCTATTTGAATTATATTGTTGATTTTACTGAAAAGGATTTTGCAAATAAGCTTGTATCAGAAATAAACGGTGATTTTGTCGAAAATACTAAATTATCAACATCTATAATTGAAGATTTAGCTGCTAAATTAGGAAAAACTACTAATGAGACTTTTATTGAATTACTAACAAAGGGATATATTGATATGGATAAAAATATAATTCTAGAAAAAAGAGAAGAATTATTTAATGATTATCCAGACTTAACAATAGGATTAAAACCTAGAAAAGTAATTGATGAAAACAACTCGATAAAGTTACCAAAAGCAAAAATTAATAAAGAAAAATATAAAGAAATAAAAGATTTGTGGGAATTGTTAAATAGGAAATATTTTATTTCATATAAAGACATAAATACTGAAGACATTATGATACAACTTTTATTAATATTAAATAAAGGAATAGAAAGTTCATCTGTTTTAACATCACATGAAAATACAATTGTTAATACTGGTGAAGGTGTATCATTAAGTGAAGAAAGTAATAGAGAATATGAAATAAAACAAAATTTTATTCCTTATAATGCATTTTTAAATAAGGTATATCAAGCTACTAATATTCCTATAAAAATAATTCATAAAGCATTAGCTGAATATAACATTAAAAAGAAAATAACAAATGAATTTTTCAATACAAATACAATGATTAATTTTATTACAAAAATTAATGAATGGAAATATAATATGTTGTTTGGTAAGTTTAAATATACTTCAACGGAACTATCTGGTGAAGAAACGGCATTAACAGATTCTGATGGAAATCCTAAATATGAAGCTGAAGGTGTTTTAGGTGTATCATATTGTACTCAAAGACCAAGTGATAAATATTTATATGATATTTGTCTATATGATTCAACATTAGAAATGAAGAATATTACAACTACAAATGATAAAGTAATAGTATTTGGTAAAATACCTGCAAGGAGTATTAGAATTCCATTGATTGGTGGTGGAACTTATAGTCCAGATTTTATGTATGTTGTGGAAAATGATAATAAAGTTAAGGAAATAAATTTAGTAATTGAAACAAAAGATTACAAATCTGAAGATAAAATTCCTTCTGATCAACTATTTGAAATTAATTGTGCTAAAGAATTCTTTAAAAAATTACAAGAGGATAATTTTAATGTTGAATATAAAGTACAATTAAGAACCACACAAATGTTAGATATAATAAGAAATTTATAATAAATAATATGGAGAATGGTTAATATGGAAGATAAGAACGTTGGTTATATTTATGTTTATAAATATGTTGTTAAATCTATTTCAGATAAGATTGGGATGACAAAGGATTTAATAAAAAGATTACAACTACATGTACGCACTCTTTATTATGGATTTATACCTTATGCTGAATTTACAACAGGGAATTCAATAGCGACAGTATTTAAAGTTAGTGAATACGATGAGTCTATAAAAAAATCTATAATGGTCTAAAAAATAAGATTTGTTTAATTAAATTAATAAAGGAAGATTATAGCATATATAACTTTTTAAATGAAATATTGAATAAATTGAAAAAATTATCTAAATTTTACATTGCTTGTGTCACTTAAATATGTGAGTGGTACCTACCTAAAAACAAGTGTCATATACGTTAAAAAACTAGCTAAAATTTAACGTCTATACTAAAAGTGTTAAAAAACATATATATTTTTAACGTATATATGTTTTTTTGTATCCAGATAAATTTGCTATTTCAGCATATGAATAATTATTTAACCCAAATAGTTTATTTTGAACAAGTTTTAATGCATATTTTTTATTATGCATTTTTTTTAATACTATTTACCGTAATTAGTATACTATATTAGTGGTATCATTTTAAAAAATATTTTAACACAAATACCATTTTTAGATTGGAAAACTGAAAAATTTTTGATATAATATATCTCGAATAAAAAGGGTATATCTTCACAAATGTGAATTTATACTCTTTTCTAGGTAAGGAGATGGAACTATGAAAAAAAACTCAAAAAAAAATTATTATGTTATGGATACACGTCTAGAAAATCAAAACGAGGATAAATTTAGACACAAAGAAATTTCAGACTGTATACTAAATTTAATTACAAATAATGATTACCCGACTCCATATAACATAGCACTTATTGGAAAGTGGGGACTTGGAAAATCAAGTATTTTGAATATTTTAGAAGAAAGTTTAAAAAAAGAAAATAAAAATTATAAAGTGATTTTAATAAATGCTTGGAAATATGAAAGTGAATCATTAAAAAAAGTATTTTTGAAAGAAATTTATGAAAAAGTATCAAATACTAAAATAAGTTACTTAAAAGAACTAGAAACAAAATTAAACAAAATATTTGCAAAAGTAGATTCGGAGAATAATAAAAAAAATATAATATCCAAGTTTATATCTATTTTACCTTATGTAATTATTTCTCTAATATTAAGTCTTGTATGGCAAATTACTAGATATGTTGCAAATATGGGAGAATTGTCAAATTTATACGATTATAAATTAAGTTACTTAATATGTAAATGTTTTGATTTTTATTTTGAAAATATCTTTTTTACTTTGAGTATTTCTATTTTACCAATAATAATAACTAAATGGCTAAATAAAGAAAGTAATATATTTCCTATACAAATTGATTATCAAACTGATTATGAAGTATTACTAAAAAATCTTATAAAAGAACAAATTGAAATCGATAAGTTTATTATAATTATAGATGATTTAGATAGACTTTCAACTAAAAAAATGGTTGAAGCACTGGATGTATTAAAAACATTAATGGAAATAGATAAATGCGTATTCATTGTTCCATTTGATGATTCAATTTTGAAAGACGCACTAAATAAACAAATTGTTTCAAAATTTGATAATGATCAACAAGTAATTGAAAGTGAATTTATATTAGATAAATTATTTCAGTTTAGATTTTATGTTCCTCCATTAATAAGTTCTGATATGAAGGATTATACATTGAATATTATTAAAACCAAAGCAAAAGATTTATATGAAATGCTTACTGAAGATGAGATAGAAGAGATTGTAAAAATGATTTTTATGTATGATGGATTGAAAACACCAAGACAAATTAAAAAAATAATTAATACTTTTGCTAATAATATGCTTTTGTTTACATCAAGAGTTCAAGGAGGCAAGATAGATTCTAGTTTATTAAATAAAGATGGAAAACTTATGATTGCTAAACTTTCTGTATTACAAAGTGACTTTAATGATTTTTATGACGATTTATTTAATGATTCTAATTTATGTGAAGAAGTGTTAAAAGTAAATAAAAATGAATGCAATGAATACAAAGAATATAAAGATATTCCAAAACCAACTCAAAAGTATTTTATATCTAAAAATAATAAAATAATAATTAAAGAACAATATGATAAATTAATAAATTTTTTGAGTCGTACTTCATATATTAAAAGCCCAGATATTTCTGTATATCTTTGTTGTAATCAAGATAGAATGAGTTTTTTAAATGGTTCAGAATTTAATAGAAAACTACTTAATAGTATGCAAAGTATGAATTTTACTTCAATGAATTCAATAATTCAAGAAAATAAACAAGCTGATATAAAAAGTATTTTTATTGAATATTTAGAACTAGACGATTCTTATAATCTACCAATGTTAATTGTTTCTATAATGAATGTCAAAGATTTTGAATTTGATGATGATAAATTCAATGAAAAGTATACAAGCTTTATTTCTAAAGTGTATAATTCTATGGAAAATTTTGATTGGAAACATCTTAAAAATATTAATCTTGAGCAATTATTAAAATTAAAATGTAAAACAAATAATGAAGTTGTTAATAGCATTTTAAACGATTATTTTGGTTTATTATACAATAATGTTGATTCTAATGAAATTAAACACAATAATATATTTGAAATTTTAATTGCACATTTAAATGAGTTAAATAACCTTAATCAAAGTACAATAAAAAATTATTTATATTCATTATGCCAAAAAGATTTTTCATATATAAAACAGTTGAATAATTTTTCAATTACTAATGATTTATTAAAGACATACTTTGGTGAAAGTTTATACAAATTAATTGTAAACGAATTAAATGAAGATGATAGTGATGATGTTGATTCTATTAAATATACAATTTATTCCGAATTGTTAACAAAGATGTATGATTCACTAAAAAATGATGCTTGTATTGGCTCGATTAATAAGGATATTATTAATTTACTGGATGACTCGAAAAATATTTGTTTATGTAAAAACATTATAACAAGTAATGCACATTTATTTAATTTAGAAGAAAAAAATAGTATTTTGAATAAGGTAATAGTACTTGATGATGATAATGAGCTTGAACAACAATATGATATTATTAATGCTTTATCCATAGACATAACAACTGAAAATGAAGAGTTTCAAGATAAAATAATTACATTCATAGATAATGATTATGATATAGAAAATATTATGAATAATATTAATAATTATGCATTAATTGATAACGTTGTAAAAGAATTAAATAGTAAAATATACTCAAATAGTAAAATAGACTCTATATATAAAAATAATATAGAAAAATTTGATAGCGACCAGCTAGATAAATTAGTTGATATATTAGAATCAACAATCAATATTGATACATATAAGGAAGGCAGACTATCCTCAATAACAAATATAATACATAATAAAGTATATATTGATAAATTAGTTAAATGTTTTACTAATGACGAACTAATAAAAAATGAAATTTCTGCAAATGAAATAATAAGTATTATAAAATCAGATGACGATATAGAAGAAAGCATTATAGACGATTACATAAAAAGAATTATCGAATTATTACCTACTAATAACAAAAACATGGGATTGCTAGCAAAAATGATAGATTATATATCATATGACAATCTAAAATTGTTAATAACAACAACTACCGATGAAGTAATAAATAATTTAGAAAAAGAAGAATTAAAATCATTATTTAGTATTTATAAAGAAACAAGAATAGATGAAAATAATGTTGAAGATATTACATCAGGATTAAATACATTATTATATACAGATATTCATAACCAGGTAGTAAGTTATATGATTTCTAAAAAAATTATGATTGATGAACCTATCAAATTTATTTTTGAAAGTATTGATGATTTAGATGAATTGAAAAACTATAGTAATTTAAAAGAAATACTGAAAATAGATGAAGAATTTATTAGCTCTTTAATAGAAAAACTAAAGACTACCGAATATACTATAGAACAACTAAAATACTTAATTACGTTAAATGATAGTATCTTAAGCATCGTTAAAGAACATTTATTAAAGTTTAGTGCTGATAATAAAATAGCTTTATTAAATATTCAAAAAATAATTGTTAGCAGCGGTAATGAAAGCGATTTGACACAATTTCAACTTAATATATTAAAAAGTAATGACAATGAGCTAATTGAAAGCATGTTAATGAATTTATCACCGATTAAAAATACAACTAACAGAAAACAGATTAAAATCGCTATGGAAACATTACTAAATAATGAGGATACAAATGAACTATTAGCCGAAAAAATAGAAAATTTTGCTAATATTAATCATTATAGAAAATTAGAAAGGTTGCAAAAAGAAAAACAACCCATTTCGTAGTATTTACAATATAGTGTAAAATTTCTAACTAGTTTAAATAAAAACGTCATTTTGTTGAAAAATGATGTTTTTAGATACAAATGATAATTTATTATAAGATATTGATTATAAAATATAATTAATTAAGTTGAAAAATATAAACCTTTTGAAAACAATCAAAATTATATTGAAAAAAGATATATTCTATTTAATACTATCATAAATAAAAGGAATTAATATTACTGTTGAAAGAAAACTATAAATTTCTTTAGTACTAGAAGAGAAAATTAATGGATTTGAAATTACTATAATTTGTACAATACAAAATGCAACAATAATTGAAATGTTGGTTATCTTTTTAATAATCAAATTATAATTACTCATGAAAGAGTTTATAATTTTAATAGTAATTTTCTTAATTATTCTTATCCACATTTTTTTAAATAAATATATGATCGAATTAAAAATAATTGTAATTATACTAAGTATAAAATAAATTAAAATATCAATACAAAAGCACAATTGTGAATTGAATTTTCTATAAAGAAAAAAATCATAATCACATATTTTATGAAAAATATTATCATTTTTGAATTTAAATGGCTTTACCTTATTAATATTTGATAAAAGAATTGCTATACTATTTAAAGTAAAGAAAACAAATAAGATAATCATTAGAAGTAAATAAAAAATTAATAACCATTCTTTTGTACAATGACCTAAAAATGCCAAATGTTCATAATAAATTGTAACTGCCGTTGAAGAAAAAAATATCATATATAAATACATAGCCCATAACCTAGAATATTTATCATCAGTAGACAATCCATTTTTATTTGCATAAACATCATAAATGTTTTTACAAAAAAGAAAGGCAGGGATTAAAATAAATATTGCAATTTGCGTTAATAACTTCCATTTTATTGTTACTATAATTAAATGTATTATTATACTAGTAATAATTATAATGATTTTAGTTTTAGCTATTTTATCCAACTTAGTAAAATTTTGAAAATCATTTTTTGGGCTCTTTAAATCTACTATTAATGTAGAGAAGAAAGCCATAAATAATAGCATCATAACAGTATAATAAAAAAAAGAATTTTTTAAAATAAAATTTAACACAATTTAACACCTTCTTTAATTATATATTTTACCATTTTAAAAGTGGAAAAGTAAACAATAATTAAAATATTTGCACAATAAATTTTTAAGAGCTACGCTTAAAAAAGTAAATTTTATGGGAAAATAATAATACCATCAAAAGTTTACCAATTTATGAATTGCATTATTTATCATCTTTAGATGTGATAAGTGTTTTTTCTACATATATAATCGAGAATCCACATTATTTTGATTTAGAAACAGAAGCATTAAATATATTTATTAAATTTTTAACGAAATTAAATAGCAAAAACTTTTCTAAAAATAGAACCTCAAAAATTAATATTTTAAATAATTATATTAGAAAATTCTTTTTGCTATATTACATTACAAAAACAAACATTGATTACGGAATTATAATTGGTGGAGAGAATCCAAATGACAGCTTAGATGGTTTTTTAGATAAATTTACTAATTATGAAATTTTGTATAAAGGTGATTACGATTTTAAAGGATTATTATTTTGCAGATAAATTATCAAAAAAATATAGACGATTTAATTAAATATATAGAAAAAAATAAATAACCACATTTTAAGAGTGGTTATTTATTTTAGATTAATGTAATTAAATTTTTATTAATACTTTCTATAATCAAAATATTCTCAGATTATATAAAATAAAAATCTAAAAAAATTTCTCAAAATGCCTCCTTCTATATCGAGGCCCCTGACAAGATTATTATATAAAAATAATATTAAATTGCATAGCCACCTAGACATATTTTCAAACTTGTATTATCATAAATATGAAAGGATTGATATAATGAAAAGTAAAGTGTATTTTACAAAAGAAATAACAAGCGAAAGTTTAGTTAAAATTTATGAAAGTTTAAACCATGAATTAAAAGGTAGAGTTGCGGTTAAAATTTCAACCGGAGAACCTGGTGGACATAACTTTTTAAATCCCAATTTAATTAAAGCTTTAGTAAACAAATTAAATGGTACAATTGTAGAATGTTGTACTGCTTATGCTGGAAAAAGAATGAATCCAAGTAATCACTGGCAAGTTATCAAAGACCATGGTTTTTATGATATATCTCCATGTGATATTATGGATGAAGATGGTGAAATTAAAATTCCTATAAATGGTGGAAAACATTTAGGTGGCATAAACTATGTTGGTAGTCATATTAAAAATTATGATTCTATGCTTATGTTATCTCATTTTAAAGGACACATAATGGGTGGCTTCGGCGGGGCTCTAAAGAATATGTCAATCGGAGTTGCTTCCAAAAATGGTAAAACGTGGATTCATTCTGCAGGAAAGACAACTGTACCAGATGAATGCTGTAAATTAGAAACTAAACAAGATGATTTTCTAGAAAGTATGGCTGAAGCAGATAAATCTGTCGTGGACTACTTCAATCCTGAAAATATTGTTTATATAAACGTTGCCAATAATATTTCAATAGATTGTGATTGCGATATTAATCCAAAAAATCCAGAAATTGCAGATATAGGAATATTTGCATCCCTAGACCCAGTTGCTTTAGATAAATGTTGTTATGATACTATTATGAATTTAACTGAAAATGGTGCAAACTCTTTAAGGATGCGAATGCTTGATAAAAATGCAATTCATACCCTAGAAGAAGCAGAAATACTAGGTTTAGGTACAACTCTATATGAACTAGTAAGTATTGATTGAGGTTATTATGAAATTAGAAGAAATAGTAAAAATATTAACAGAACAAAATAAAACTGTATCCACGATGGAATCTTGTACCGGCGGATGTCTTGCTAATGCCATTACAAATATCCCTGGAGCTAGTGAAGTTCTAAAATTTAGCGCAGTAACTTACTCAAATGAATTTAAAATAAAAATGGGTGTACAAAAAGAAATAATTGATACATATTCAGTTTATAGCATAGAAACTGCTATTGAAATGAGTAAAAAAATATCTGAATTTACCAATTCTAATTATGGAATAGGTATAACAGGTAAACTAAATAGAGTGGATCCTCATAACTTATCTGGCGATGATAACAGAGTTTACTTTAACATATATAATAAGGATAATAACACAAATTACAATGGCTCATTAAAAGTAACAAAAGAAACTAAAAAAGAAAATAAAGAAGAAGTAATAAATTTAATTGTTGATAAATTATATGAAATAATAAAAAAAGAAGACTAAACTAAGTCTCCTTGATAAATATTTCTTTTAACCATTTCTTTATCAATATCATTTAAAACCACAAACTTCTTTATAAGCCAATCCGGAGCAATCAATTCATCTATAGTTGGGTCTCCAGTTATTCTCATAACAACAACATCTTTTTTTAAAAGCCTTAATTGGTCACAAATAATATCAATATATTCCTCTTTAGTTAGAATATGAAATTTATCTTTTTCATAAATACTAGCTAAAGGGGTATTTTTTGCTACATAAAGCATATGAATTTTAATCCCATTAATACCACAATCATTAACAAATTTTATTGTATTTAACATATCTTCTTTAGCCTCATATGGTAGACCATTTATAATGTGCGCAACAACAAATATATTTCTTTCGTGTAATCTTTTTACAGCATCCCTAAAAACTTCACTATTATGTCCACGATTTATAAAATTTAAAGTATTATTATTACTACTTTGTAAACCAAGTTCTACAATTAAAAAAGTCTTTTTATTTAATTCATCTAAATAATCTAACCATTCATCAGTTAAACAATCTGGTCTAGTAGCAATATCAATTCCCACAACTTTAGGTAATATTAACAACTTATCAACATAATTTTTAACTAAATTTTTATCATTATAAGTATTAGTGCCAGATTGAAAATAAGGAATATACAAACTATCTGGCCATTTTTGCTCCATAATTTTTCTCCCATTTTCAAATTGTTCTAAAATATCAAGGGCATTATTACTTATTGTAGCACTAGATTTATTAGAACAATAAATACATCCACCATTAATTTGATTAGGACAAGTACTATTAATATCTAAAGGAACTTTAAACACTTTTTGACCAAACTTCATTTTAAAAAAGTAATTTAGTGTATAATATCTTTTATTATCTAATGTATTTTTAAACATAATACCACCTGCTAATATTTTATCATGTAAAATTATAAAATAAAAGTTGTTATTTTTAATATTTGTGGTATACTAATATTAGTTGCTGAAATAGCTCAGTTGGTAGAGCAATGCCCTCGTAACGCATAGGTCGTAAGTTCAAGCCTTACTTTCAGCACCATTTAAAAATAATCCCCGTAAAATCGGGGTTTTATTATATCTTTTTTTTATTTACCTATTATTAACAACTTAAATATTAAAAAATTTTTCAATAAAAACAAATTTTATATATACAAAAGATTATACTATGTGTTATAATAAATTTATCACACAAAGGAGGAAATAAAAATGCGTGTATATGGTATGAACGTTTTAAAAGAATTAGATACTAAAAAGATTAAAAAAGTATTTACATCAAGAAAAGAAGTATGCAAGTATTGTAGTGAAAACAAAATTAAATACGAATTTGTTGATAATCATTTTCTTAATAAAATGTGCGAATATAATCACCAAGGGGTGGTAATTGATGCCTTTGATTATGATTACTATAATATTAATGATATAGATGGAGATTTTGTTTTAATATTAGATCATCTTGAAGACCCACATAACTTTGGCGCCATCATAAGAACTTGTGCCGCAGTAGGAATAAAATCGATAATAATTCCCAAAGATAGAAGTGTTGGAGTAACAGATGTTGTTGTAAAAACTAGTGTAGGAACCATAAATTATGTAAAAATAATAATGGTTAATAACTTAGTAGCAACTATTAAGAAGTTAAAAAAAGATGGTTTCTTTATATATGCAGCCTCAATGGAAGGCCAAGATTTTAGAAAAATAGATTATAGCACAAAAAGAGCTTTAGTAATTGGTAATGAAGGTTCTGGCGTAAGCAGATTAGTTAAAGAAGAAAGTGATGTTTTAGTAAGTATTCCAATGAATAAAAATGTTGAAAGCTTAAACGCATCAGTGGCTGCCAGCATTCTTATTTATCATATGGGGGATAATGACTAATATAAGTGATTCTGAACTAATCATGCTATGTCGAGAAAACAATGAAGATGCTCAAAAATTACTTGATGAAAAATATAATATTGTTATAAAAAAATTTATTAAAGATAACTATGAAGCAATTAGAGTTTTAAACATTCCTTTTGATGATTTATATAATGAATGTTTTGAAACATACAAAAGAGCAGTTGAAAATTATCGTAATTATAATAAAGCAAGTTTTTACACATTTACATCAACATTAATTAAAAGAAAAATAAAAAAAATAATATTAACAGAAATAAGAGAACAAAAGAAAAACTCAGTAGTATTACTTAGTGATTTAGAAAATCAAAAACAAAATAATGAATTTATTTTAGCAGATAGTAAAGACCCATTAGAAATAGTTTGTGAACAAGAACAATCTCATGATATATATGAAATAATATTAAGTAAGTTATCTATTGCAGAAATAAATATAATAACTCTTTTAATAGATGGTTTAGATTGTAAAAAAATATCAATATTATTAAAAAAAGATTATTCATATATTTATAGAAAAATACAAACAATAAGAAAAAAACTAATTCCTGAGTTGAATTTAACCTAAAATTGCTTGATTTTTTCATATTTCTATGCTATATTATTAATGAACACGAAAGTGTTTTTTTAAATGGAGGTTTTTTTAATGGCAAAAGAAGCTAAAGAAACAAAAAAAATAACAAAAGTTACAAAAGATGCTAAGAAAAAAAATAGCAAAGCAAAAAAAGTAAGTAAAGGTCCTAAAGAAAGTTATGTTAAAAAAGTAAAAAAAGAACTTAAATTAGTTAAATGGCCAACAGCAAAAGAAGTATTAAAATACACAATATCAACAGTAGTATTTTGTTTAATATTATGTTGCTTATTTATGTTGCTAAACTTATTATTATCAGTAGTTAAAGGATGGTTGGCATAATGGAAAAACTTTGGTATGTAGTAAATACTTATTCAGGACATGAAAATAAAGTAAAAGAAAAATTAGAAGCAAGAACAGAGTCAATGGGAATGCAAGATTACATTTTCCGTGTTATAGTTCCAGAAACAACAGAAGTTGAAGTAAAAGATGGAGTTAAAAAGGAAAAAGTGAAGAAAATGTTTCCAGGTTATGTTTTAGTTGAAATGATTATGACTGATGAAGCATGGTATATCGTAAGAAATACACCAGGAGTTACAGGATTTATCGGTTCTAGTGGAAAAGGAGCAAAACCAACTCCATTACTACCTCAAGAAATTGATAGAATTCTAGCTAACATGGGAATGAGTAGAGTAGACGTTAAATCTGAATTACAAGTTGGAGACACAGTTAATATTGTTGATGGACCATTCAGTGGTATGACTGGTAAAGTTGATAACATTGACCTTGAAAATAATAGATTAAATATTATAATTGACTTATTTGGTCAAGAAACAAATGTTGATGTAGAAGTATATCAAGTTAATAAAATATAATTAAAAAAGTTGAAGGTTCTTAATCTTCAGCTTTTTTTGTATTTTCAAATATTTCTAAATTATTTTTAATTCTTTCATTATTTGGGTTTATCTCTAATGCTTTTTTAGCATTTATAATGGCTTTATCATAATCACTTAAATGAAAATATGCAATAGATAATAAATCATTTAATGTTTCATCATAACTAAAAACTTCATTCATATATGTTTTAGGATTATTTTTAATATCTAATGCTAACAACCCGTATTTACAAACGTTTTTATAATCTTCTAAAGTATAATAAAGTAAAGCAAGCTCGGTATATGGGTCTCTTAAATATGGGGCTTCATCAATAGCTTTTAACAACCACATTAAAGCTTCATCATAACGACCTAAATTCTTATAACATCTGGAAATAAATCGCATTGATGCGCATCTTTCATCTTTCCATGTTGCAGTTTCCAGTCTTAAATGTTTTATTAAAGTATCAATAGCATCATTCCATCTTCCATAATACATATATTCTCTTCCTAGATAATGCATATTTCTATCATTCAAAGGATTTTCACGGACCGATAATTCAAGTAAAGGCAAGTAATTAGCTCGTGACTTTTCTCTATCTGGATAATGATTAACAATAATATTATCTGTAAAAATTTGTTTTTCTTCATGGTCAAATTGCAGTACTTCATGAACAGGATTTACCCATTTACATTCAGTTCTTTTATGTATTTTATCAGCATAAAAACTTACCTTAGGAACATCTCCTTCAATATACCAATTATAAACATATCTTATTCTATCTGTATCACTTTTCCATATTTTTAATATTTCTTCTTTCCAACCATCAATCATAACTTCATCTAAATCTAAAGAAATACAAATATCATAATCATCAGGTATCATTTTTAATGCTTCATTTCTAGCAACATCAAAACGCCATGGTTTTATTATCTTTTTCTTAACAACAATACCATGACTTTTTAATTTTTTTCTTGTTCCATCAGTTGATCCAGTATCTAAAACAAATATACCATCAGCATCTTTTATTGACTCATACCATCTATCTACAAACTTTTCTTCATTTTTACATATTGCATATACACATATTTTTTTAATAATTATACCTTCTTTCCTTAAATTATATAAATTAATTTCCTAAATATTCTATAATTATTGTAAATCAGGAGTTTTTAAATAAATACTTTGTTTTGATAAATTTACAAGATTGTATTCTTGATTTATATCCACAACAGCAAAATAAAATATGTTATAAATAACGTTGCCTATAAAATGTAAAATTTTATAAATTTTGTATTGAAAAATTGAATAAAAAAAAGTATAATATTTTAGTAAAATAAAAAGAACGGAGGAACTATGAAAGATAATTTAGAGTTATATTACGAACTTAGTCATAAATTAGCTATGAATCAATTAATAGAAAGATTCTGTTTTGAGCTTGAAGCAAATAAAATCTTTTTCAACGAAGACGATATAAGTTTAGAGTCTTTGATAAGAGATTGTAGTAATAACGAAGTATTTAGTGATATAGAATATATGGAAGCATATCAAAAAAGTAAAATGATGTTAAGTAAAAGAAATTAGTTCTTTTTTTCTTTTACAATATAATTTATAATAATATTATGAAAAAGAAAAATTTTATAATAGTAATATGTTTTTTATTAGCAAGTATTTATTTTGGGTATGATTATGTAAATAAGAATACCTCTGCTTTACCTAACTTTAGTGAAGTACCAGAATTTAATGAATATAGATATATTGAAATTAATGGAAATGTTCCAGAATTTAGTGATACTGATACTAGCTCGTCTTTTGAAATCTATAGTGAGCTTGATAACTTAGGTCGAGCAAAAGTGGCATTTGCAAATATTGGTAAAGATTTAATGCCAACTGAAAAAAGAGGTTCAATTGGTATGATTAAACCTAGTGGATGGCACACTATAAAATATGACATTGTAGATGGTAAATACTTATATAATAGATGTCATTTAATTGGATATCAATTGACTGGGGAAAATGCTAATCCCAAAAACTTAATTACTTGTACAAGACAAATGAATACAAAAGGGATGCTTCCTTTTGAAAATAAAGTAGCAGATTATATAAATGATACAAATAATCATGTTTTATATAGAGTTACACCGGTATATGAAAACGACAACTTACTAGCAAGTGGAGTAAAAATTGAAGCTAAATCTGTTGAAGATAATGGTGAAGGTATAAAATTTAATGTTTTTGTTTATAATATTCAAACAGGTATAAATATAGATTATAAAACAGGAAGCAGTAGTTTAAAATAAGGAGATGGATAATATGAAAGTAGCTGTAATTACTGGGGGAGCAAGTGGTATAGGTCTTGCAACAGGCAAGAGACTTAAGAGTATGGGTTGTGAAGTTGTGTTAGTAGACTGGAGTGATAATGTAGAAAGTATTGCTTTAGAAAATGGACTTATGGGTATTAAGTGTGATGTGTCAAATGAAGAAGATGTTAAACATTGTATTCTAGAAGTAATAAAGAAATATAATCATATAGATTATTTAGTTGCTAATGCTGGTATTGGTGGAAGTGCTAGTTTACCTCATGAAGTTAGTTTGGAAGAATGGAATAAAGTTATTGGAGTTAATCAAACAGGTATATTTTTAATAAATAAATATGTTATAAGTGAAATGCTTAAGACTGGTGGAGGAAGCATTGTTAATACTTCATCAATGTATGGGTTAGTTGGAACAAATATGAGTTTTGCTTATTCTGCTAGTAAGGGGGCAATAAATCAAATAACTAGATCTTTGGCTTTATCTTATGCTCGTGATAATATCAGAGTTAATGCAATTGCTCCGGGTTATGTTGATACACCGATACTTGCAATGGTTCCAGATGATTCTAAAGCTGCTATGGCTAATCAACTTCCAATTGGAAGACTTGGTAAAGATACAGAAATTGCTGATTTAATTTGTTTTTTACTAAGTGATGAAGCATCATTTATTACTGGTGCTATAGTTCCAATTGATGGAGGATATACTGCAGCATGAGAAAACTCGAATTAAATAAAGTTTATAAACATTTTAAAGGGGACTTATATATTGTACTTGATGTTGCAATTAATAGTGAAACTGATAAGAAAATGGTGGTGTATAGAGCACTATATGATGATTGCAAATTATATGTTAGGGATTATGATATGTTTTTAAGTGAAGTTGATCATGTTAAATATCCGGATGTAAATAATAAGTATAGATTTGAATTACAAAATATTAAGAGCGTAAAAAATTCTTAGTATTTTTTTGTTTTTATAGAAATTTTTTTAATTAAATAGTATAATTAGGTTAGATATTATTTAGTGAGGTGTTTTATGAAAAAAAGAATAAATGCTCAAAAAATGATTAAAATGGCTTATAAAGAAACAAAAAGAAGTTCTTTGGCTATTTATTTAATTCTTAGGTTTTTAGTTGTAATATGTATGATTTTACAAATAATTAGAGGGGATTTAAATAATGCTTTATTATGTTTATTATCTTTAGTTTTGTTATTTGCACCATTATTTATTCAAAATAAATATGAAATTACTTTGCCTGATAGTTTAGAAATAAGTATTTATTTATTTATATTTTCTGCTGAAATACTTGGTGAGATTAATAATTTTTATGGTATTATTCCTCATTGGGATACTTGCTTACATACTATAAATGGATTTTTAGCTACAGCAGTTGGTTTTTCTTTAGTAGATTTATTAAATAAAAATAGCAAAGATATTAATTTATCACCCTTTTATTTATGTTTAGTTGCTTTTTGTTTTTCTATGACTATTGGTATTTTATGGGAATTTTTTGAATATGGAGGGGATAAATTAATGAAATTTGATATGCAAAAAGATACCCTTATTACTAATGTTTCGTCAGTTTATTTAAATCCTGATAATGAAAATAAACCTGTTGTTGTTGATAATATTGGAAAGACCGAAATTTTTGATAAAGATGGAAAGCTATTATATGTTATTGATGGTGGGTATTTGGATATTGGTTTAAATGATACTATGAAAGATTTATTTGTTAATTTTATTGGGGCTTTAGTTTTTAGTTTTTTTGCATATATTGGTCTTAAAAATAATAAGCGTAGTTCTGTTGTTAAAAATTTTGTTCCTATAAAAGAAAAACGTAAAATGGCAGAATCTGTTAAGAGTTGTTTAATGAAATAAAGAAAGGAGATATTATGGCTTATATAGAATTTAATAATGTTTTTAAAGTTTATAAAATGGGTGAGGTTGAAATTAAGGCACTTTCAAATACTTCTTTTAAAATAAATAAAGGGGAATTAGTTTGTATATTAGGACCTTCCGGTGCAGGTAAAACTACTTGTTTAAATATTTTAGGTGGTATGGATAAATTAACTAGTGGTGAAGTAATGGTTGATGGTAAGTGTATTAATAAACTAAATGACAAAGAATTAATTAAATATCGTAGAAATGATATTGGTTTTGTTTTTCAGTTTTATAATTTAATTCAAAATTTAACTGTTATTGAAAATGTAGAACTTGCTACTCAATTATGTAAAAATTCTTTGAATCCTGATGATATTTTGGATAAAGTAGGTCTTAGCAATAGAAAGAATAATTTTCCAGCACAACTTAGTGGTGGAGAACAACAAAGAGTTGCAATAGCTAGAGCTATTTGTAAAAATCCAAAATTGTTATTATGTGATGAACCTACTGGTGCACTTGATTATATAACCGGAAAACAAATTCTTAAATTGCTTCAAGATACATGTAGATTAGAACATATGACAGTAATAATTATAACTCATAATTCTGCTATTTGTCCAATGGCTGATAAAGTTATCAAATTTAAAAATGGTGCAGTTAGTGATGTTATTATTAATGATAAACCTATGGATATAAAGGATATAGAGTGGTAATATGAAAACTATGTTATTTAAACATATTTTTATGAAAATTAGACAAAATTATAAAAGATTTTTATCGCTTTTGTTTATGGCACTTCTTGGTATTGGTTTTTATGCTGGAATTGAGGCTTGTAGTCCAGATATGCTTAAAACTTTAGATAAATTTTATGATGATAATAATGTTTATGATATTTTGATTTTTTCTAATTTGGGTCTTGATGATAATGATATAGATCGTTTATCCAACATTGATGGTGTTGATAAAGTCATTGGTTCTTATGAAAAAGATACTTATTTAAAACTTAATAATGAACAATATGTTATTAAAGTAATAGGTTTAAATGATAATATTAATAAAGTTTATATCGAAGATGGAAGACTACCTAATAATAATGATGAAATTGTTGTTGAAAAAAAGATGATTGTTGATAATAACTTAAGTATTGGAGATTCTATTGATATTTTAGGTAGTAATAAGAAAATAGTAGGAACAATTATAAGTCCTTTGTATTTTTCTACTGAAAGACCTAGTACTAATTTAGGAAGTGGGAAAGTTAATTATTATGCTTATACTTTAAGTGATTTATTAAAAAGTGATTATTATAGTGCTGTATATTTAACAATTAAAGATACTATGCATATGCTTACTAATAGTAAAGAATATCAAAATACTATTAATAATTTTGTAGAAAAAATTAATGTTATAAAAAAAGATAGAGAAGAAGAAAGATATGATGAATTATATGGTAAGTTAATTTCTGATAGTAAATTATATGGCATTAATATAAATGAAGATGATTTTGTTAAACCACATTGGTATATTTATGATAGATTTGATAACAATTCTTATAAAGAATTAATCAATGCTAGTGATAATATTAAGAATCTAGGTAATGTGTTTCCTTTAATATTTTTTGGTATTGCTATATTAGTTAGTCTTATTTCAATGATGAGAATGATTGAAGAAGATAGGACTGAAAATGGGGCATTGAAGTCTTTAGGTTATAGTAATTTTTATATTATTTTAAAATATGTTATATTTTCCTTATTAGCTACAATTATAGGTGGAGTTTTAGGTGTTTTTATAGGTTCATATTTGATTCCATATGTTATTTGGAATATATATAAAAAAATATTTTATATACCAATATTTTTATATTCTATTAATAGTGTTTATAATATGCTTGGTTTTTGGATTTGCATATTATGTATTAGTGGTACTGCCATTATCATTTGTATTTTTAACTTAAAAGACGTTCCGGCAAATTTAATGAGACCAAAAGTACCTAAATCAGGTAAGAAAATTTTATTAGAAAAAATAACTTTTATTTGGAAAAGACTTAAATTTTCTGATAAAATTACTTTTAGAAATATTTTTAGGTATAAATCAAGAGCACTAACTACTATATTTGGTATTGCAGGTTGTACAGCTTTAATTTTAGCTGGTTTTGGATTAAAGGATTCTATTAAAAATATAAGTGATTATCAATTTAATAATATATTTAAATATGATAAAATGGTGGTTATAAATGAAAATAATGATTATAGTGAGTTAGTAAATAATATTAGAAGTGAAGAAAATGTTTTAAATGTTGTTTTAGTTAATTATCAAAGTGTTAGTGTTTTAAAAGGTGATGATAAACAAGATGTATCTTTGATTGTACCAGAAGAATTTAATAAACTAAATGATGTTATTTCTTTAATAAATTATAAAGATAATAATATAATTTATAATACATTAGAAGATAATACTTGTGCTGTTAGTGAAAAAACTGCTAGAATTTTAAATATAAATATTGGAGATTATATTGATGTACTTGATAATGATAATAATATTTACAAAATAAAAGTTTCTTATATAGTTAAAAATTATATTAATCAATATATGTATATATCTAAAAATACCTATAAAAATTTATTTGGTAATTATAAAGTTAATTCGTTATTAATTGATTTAAATAAATATAATGTAAATGAAAGTAATGATTTTGATAGTAAATATATTTCTAGTAAAGATGTTATTTCTATTGTTAATAATATTGATATTAAAGATACATTAAATGATATGTTGTCTTCGATTGATTCTATTGTGGCTATTTTAATTATTGCTGCAGCGATGCTTGCGTTTGTTGTTTTATATAATTTATCTAATATTAATATTAGTGAGAGAAAAAGGGAGATTGCTACTTTAAAAGTATTAGGTTTTTATGTAAATGAAGTAGATAAATATATAAATAGAGAAACTATTTTATTAACTTTATTAGGTATTAGTTTTGGTTTATGTTTTGGGTCATATTTATGTCATTATATTATATCTACATGTGAGCCTGATTATTTATTATTTGATAGGCAAGTATTCTTATTAAGTTATGTTTTTTCTGCTTTAATTACTATTATATTTTCTATTATTGTATTAATTGTTACTCATTTTAATTTAAAGAAAATTAATATGGTTGAATCTTTAAAGAATGTAGAATAAAAATGGCGGTTATATGAAAAATATATTAATTTATTTATTGTGTTTATATTTTGGTGTAATTTATTAAAAAGGAGTGTAGTATGGATCAAGAAAAATTTGGAAAATTAATTAAAGAAATAAGAAAGAAAAATAATTTAACTCAAAAACAATTTGCTGATAAATATAATGTTACCTACCAAGCTGTAAGTAAATGGGAAAATGGTTTAAATATGCCTGATACTTCTTTAATCAGACAAATTAGTAAAGATTTTAATATTAGTTTAGATGAATTATTTGATGGAAAGTATAAAAAAAATAATTATAAAAAAAGATTTATATATGTTTTTATGTCTATTTTTATGTTTATTATTATTGTTGTATTATTTTTATTTATTTTTAAATTTTTAAATAATGATAATGATTTTCAATTCAAAACATTATCTAGTGAATGTAAAAATTTTAATATTTCTGGTAATATATCTTATAATGAAAATAAATCTGCTATTTTTATTAATAAAATTGAGTATTGCGGAGGAAGAGATGTTAGAAAATATAAGTCCATTGAATGTACTTTATATGAATCAAATAATGATGTTGAGAGAAAAATTGGTAGTTGGAAATCTCAATATGAAAATATTACTTTAGAAGAGTTTTTAAAAGATATTGTATTTTCTGTTGATAATTATGAAAATACTTGTAAAGAATATAAAGAAAATAGCTTGTATCTTTCTATTAATGCTAATGATTTTAATGATACAGTTATTAGTTATAAAGTGCCTTTAAAATTAGATAATTGTAATAGTAGTAGTAAACTCAACTAAATGTTGAGTTTTTTCAACTTATACGTTATTGGTTTTTAATTTATTTTGTTATAGTATTTTACTTGGAGGAGATATTATGAAAAAAAGTATAGTTATAGTTATAACGATTGCTAGTTTTTTACTAGGAGGTTTAGGTAGTTATTTTATATTTAGTAAATCTAATGAAGAAGATATTAAAGCTTTAAAAGCTTTACCTAAGCAAGAGAAGTCTGAAGGGCTTAGAGGGGTATATGATATAGATAAAAATATTAATGAAAAAACCATTGATAATTATCTAGGTAGAAGTGATACTGTTTATCGTGATGTAAGAATGCTTATGGATAGTGCAACTTGGGAAAATAAGGGAGGAGAAAGAGAATTAACTGGTTTTGTTGAAGGCTTTGAGGTTGTTCCTTATGCTTATTTAACTGAGTTTCCTCAAGAATATGTAGATCAAAAGAAAAATGAAAATGTATTTGGTTTATATAAAGGAAAAACTTTATTTTCTTTAGATAAAGATGGTAATTATGTTGCTAATTATAAAGAATCTATGGATATCTTAGAATATTTATTTCCTAAGGATAAGTTTATATTTATTATGTGTGGTGCCGGAGGATATGCTAATTTTACTAAACAAATGCTTGTTAGTTTAGGTTGGGATAAGGAAAAAATTTATAATGTCGGGGGATATTGGAATTACGAAGGTAATCATAGTGTAAGTACAGTAAATAAAAATGGTTCTAAGATTAAATATGATTTTTGGAAAGTAAATTATCATAATATTGATTTTGATAATTTAACAAAGATTAAATAATGAAGAAAAAAGTTTTATTAATTATATTAATTATATTAATTGTATTATCTTTTTTAGTCACTATTATTTTAAAACAAAATAATAAACCATTTTATCTTGAAGATAGTTATTATGGTATAAATAATGTAACTGAAATTAATGTAGATGAACTTAATGAATTAATTAATAATAAAAAATCTTTTGCTGTATTTGTTTATCAACCAATGTGTATTACTTCTTGTGATTTTGAAAAAGTTTTAGATGAATTTTTAGAAGAAGAAAAAATAAGTATTTATAAAATAGCTTTTTCTGATATAAGAGATACTGAAATTGGTAAATCAGTTAAATTTTATCCTTCATTTATTATTTATAATAATGGTAATATGATTGATTTTTTGGAATCTAATAAAGATGAAGATGTTAATTATTATACTTCTAAAGAGGGCTTTAAAAAATGGTTTACTAAGTATGTAAAATTAAAGAATGATATTAATGAAGAATAAATTAATTAATATAGTAAATTTTAAATAGATGATTTTAGTGTTAAACTAGTTTCATCTTTTTTTATTTTGTATTTTGTGGTGAGTTAATTATATGAAAATTATAATCAAGTTACTGAAACTGAAAATAATGCATTATTAATAAAAACAAAAATAATATCAACTTCTGGTAAAACAGAATACAATAAAAATGTTGTTTCTGTTGGTTATTTAGATAATAATGATTATTATCAATATCAAGTATTATGATTTTATAAATTTTATTGTTAAAGGTATTTATTATTCTTAATAACTATAATTTGTGGTATGGTATAAGCGATATTAGTTCTTGTTATATTTTTAATTCTTTTGTTTCTATATTTAACATATAATCAAATTCCTTTACATAACAAAAAAACTAACTATTTCTAGTTAGCATTTATTATTCTCGGAAGTAAATTTTCCGAGTTTCCTATCAATCTGGAGCAGGTGATGAGAACTTTTTGTCATTTGCAGTAGTGTAAAAAATAGTATAAATATGTTTGTGCAAGACTGTTAAAAGTCGGGTGGCGTGGGTGTCGCAAACGACCGTGCGACCCCACCAACAGACTTTAACACTAGTCAATTAAAAATATATGGATAATAGTAGTAAAACACTAGATAATGGGCTTACTTCTCTACTTGATAGTAAGCTCATAGTTACGACAAAATTAGACCAGTATAACATAAAATTGGTTGATTGTGGGGACTATGTCCAAGTTTATAAATATCAAAATACTAAAACAAGAACAAATAAAGATGCCAAAAGTGAAGACTTGGAACTAGAAAAAATTAAACTAGATGTTGATTTGAAAAATAAAAAAGATAATGAGGTTGAAAAGCCTAAAGAAATTAAAGAAAAAAATATTATTAGAAGTAAATTAGAATGTCAAAGAATTGCAAAAGCAAATATGAATGAATGGAAAACATTTATTACTTTAACATTTGCTGAAAATGAAACAGATATAAAGCAAGCTAATAAAAAATTTAGGTACTTTGTAGATAAGGTTCAACGGGTAAAAAAAGATTTTAAATATATTTGTATACCTGAATTTCAAAAAAGAGGTGCAATTCATTATCATATGCTTTGCAATATTGATATAAATGATAAAAAATTAATTTATTGTCAAGAAGATAATAAAAGATTTAAGCACGTAAAATATTGGATAGATGGTTTTACTAAAGTTGATGTGTTAAACAATGATGTAAAAAAGGTTGTTGGATATATTTCGAAATATATGACTAAAGATATTGATAATAGATTATTTAATAGACATAGATACCTTTATTCAAGAAATTTAAGATTACCAAAAGCAAGTTTTATTAATACGGATAGTGATAGAGATATAGATTTTTACAATAAAAAAATTCAAGATAAATTACTTATTTATGAAAATCATTATCTTAACCCATACGATAATCAGTCAGTAATATTTCTTGAATATTTAAAATCACAAGATAATTATACACTAAAAGAATAAAAAAAGTAAAGTTTTTTTGTGAAAGTTCTGTGAAAGTTTTTAAAAAAGTCCAACCGAGCAAAAACAGGTGTTATACTTATGTTGTGGGTGTAAAATGTAATTATTGTAATTTTGCAAAAAATGCGACTTGTCGCCCCTTGAAAAAGACCTTTGTGTGGTTGATAACCTAGTACGAAGTGATAGGCTTAGATTACAAATGTTAAAAGCAATTGAAATATTTTTTTAGAAAAGCGTTAGCTTTTCCTTTGGGGGGACTTAACCGCTGTGTGTTCGACGTGAAAAAAATTGCGTGGTTGATAACCTAGTACGAAGATGTATACTTTTACTAGTTTAAGAGACTTTAGAAGAGGACACACACGTTAGTTGAGTAGTTGGGGGTCTTAACCCCCAAAACATCTTTAGAGGTTGCATTTTAATATTTTTTGCAAAAATGTATTGAAAATAGTTGACATACACTCAAATGGTTGATATAATCATTATGTCATAAACGATACATCCGTTTAGAGATAATAAAGTAAAGAAAGCCTGAAAAGAAAGAATTAAAAGATAATAAAAAGAAAAATGGCGAAAGTAAAAAAATAAAAAAGAAAGGCGGTTATTGAGTATGGCAAAAGAAAAATCAAAAGTAGAATTTACAAGAGTAAACATTAATTTACCTAATAATTTAATTAGTAGAGTAAAAAAATATGGTGACAGCCTCGGCATAAATACTACTAGTGCATACATTATATTACTTAATAATGCATTAGACGAAAAAGACACTCTAACTAAAATTCCAGAAGTTATAGCCGTTATGAACGAACTTAAAACAATGGAAAATAATAAAAATAATTTAGATAATTAATGTTACTCCTGATAAGTTCAGAAGGGAGGAAAATTGACTAGTAAACTTGAGAGTTGTTTCTCTGATGTTTACAAAAATTATTTAATTTATGCAAGAAAAAAACTTAAAAATCAAAGTTATGACAGCCTCGTTTATAACTTTAACAAAAGAATTTTACCATTTTTTAAAGACATGTATCTAAAAGATATAGATAGTGAAACTATTTTAAAATGGGAAGATTATATTTTAAAATTTAATTTTAGTAATAATTATAATCGAAATCTTTACTATCTTTTAAGCGGTTTTTTTGATTATTGTAAAATATTTTATGATTTTGATAAAACAATTATATCTAATATTGGTTGCTTTAAAAAGAAATATGAAAAAAACAAAAGTGACTATTACACTCTTGAAGAATTCAAACATTTTATAAAGTATTTTGACGATAATGTCTATAAACAATTCTTTAATTTTATGTTTTATGTTGGGACAAGACCAGGTGAAGCAATGGCACTACGTTTTAGTGATTTAAAAAATGGCTATATTTCAGTTAATAAAACTATTGAAAGTCATAAAAATAGAGATGTTGGGACACCTAAAAATTTTTCGTCAAATAGAGTTATTGCAATAGATAAATTTTTGGAAGAGGATTTATTAGAGTTAAAATCATATTATAAAGAAAAGTATAAATTGGATATGGATTTCTATATTTTCGGTGGTGTAAAACCTTTGAGCCCGTCAACAATTAATAGACGAAAATTAAAGGCATGTGAAAAAGCAAAGATTAGACCAATTACTTTACATCAATTTAGACATAGTCATGCAACATTGTTAATGTCTGAAAACGTTTTGATAAATGAAGTATCACGAAGATTAGGGCATAGTAAACCGAGTACAACTATGGATATTTATACACACACTAATTTAGAGCAAGAAAAAAGAGTGATAAACACTCTTAACTCTCTACGACATAAGTTTTTTAGTTATGACAGCCTCGTTTATAACTTTAAGAAATTTATGTCAAATATATTAAAACACTAGGTGTTTTAAACTTATTGGAGCAGGTGATGAGAATCGAACTCACGTCAGGAGCTTGGAAGGCTCTTATTCTACCATTAAACTACACCTGCAGTAATCAGTTGACATGATTAATTATAGCAAATTTATTTTTAAAATTCAAGCTTTCCATGCAAAAAAATATAAAAAGTTGCTTATTTTAGCTAAAAAACACCATTTTATGGGTGTTTTCTTGTTAATATAGCTAATTTTGTTAATTCAATTCCTCTTTGATATTTACTTTGTTTAGTTGTTTTTAAATCATATTTTCTTTTTATTAATTCATTTATATCTTCTAAAACTTTAGGATTAGTTGTCTTTTTTGTTTCTATTTCTACCATTAATTCTTGAATTGCTTCATTGTAAGTTATAATATCAAATGATAAAGTAATTATATTTTCTCCATTTTTTAAAGTAAAATCATGTCTACTATTAAATAATCTTAGAAATGGAAAAGGGCAAATCTTACTTAAATCAAATTTTTCATTGTTAAAAGCATTTAATAGGGCATCAAAAGTTTTACTTTCTAAATCTTTTTCAATTTCAATTCTTTGCATGTATAAACCATCATTATCAACTGGATATTTTAAAGTACCTTTTATTTTCTTCTCATTAATAATTCTAATTCTTAGTGAGCTATCAGTTCTTTGCAATAATCTATCTGGAGTATCAAAATAAATATCTTCATTAGTAACATGATTTAAATCTTCCATAGTAAAACCATTATTAACTAAGTAAAGTACAAAACTAATTATATCAAAATTATCATCAACTAAATATTTTAATTCCATTTCTTTTGGTTCATTCATCGCTGTTCCTTCTTTCTAATTAAGTATATCATAAAAAATAAAATTATGTAATTTAATTTTTTAAATCAACATCATCAAATAATTGTCTTATATCAATTTCTAAGGCATTTGCAAATTTACTAATTGTTTCTAAAGTAGGTGTCTTATCAATTGTTAAACGTTCCAAATCACGAACATACCCATGAGTAAGTTCAGTTTTATCTGCAAGTTCTTGGAGTGTGTAGTTTCTAATATGACGATATTTTCTAATGTTTACTCTAACTTGAATAGATAAATTTTGTTTTGTATATCTACGCATGAAAGTTTCACATTCCTTTGTAGATATTATTATTACACAAAATTAATAAAAAATATGCCACATGTGTGAAGTTTTTATGATGTAATGGATATAGAAAGGAGTAAACCATGAAAAAATGTAAATATTGTCAAATTGAATTTATTTGTTATGATAAAGATGGCAATAATCTTGGTACAGCAATAGATAATACAAATAATTTGTTGGGAAATCATACATGGAAGTTTAAAGCAATGGGATTATTTACAGATTCAAAAACTGACCATTGTGATTTTCATGAAATTACAGGTTGGTAACAATAAAAATACTGCAATTTTGCAGTATTTTTAATGACATTTTTTCCAATTTTCAACTTCTTCAGCATCATCTAAATGTATTTTAGTGTGCCCAATTATTTGATAATCTTCATGTCCTTTACCTAATATTAACAAGATATCCTCAGGTTGTAACATATCAATTCCTTTTTTTATAGCAGTTTTTCTATCAAGTTCAACTTCATAATTAGTAGTTTTAACACCTTTTAAAATATCTTCCATTATCTTTTCTGGGTCTTCAGTACGAGGATTATCACTAGTTAAAATAGTATAATCACTTAAAGTAGTAGCAATATTTCCCATTATTGGTCTTTTAATTGGGTCTCTGTCACCACCACAACCAACAATCGTTATAACTTTTCCTTTTTTTAGTTCATTATAAGCAGTTATAACTTTTTCAACAGCATCTGGTGTATGTGCATAATCAATTACAGCATAACCACCATTTACTTTATGTGTTTCACATCTTCCTTTCGGAGCCTTAACATCTTTAGTTTTCTCTATAATATTGTCAATTTCATAACCACATTCATGTAAAATAGCTAGTGAAGTCATGTAATTATAGACATTAAATTTACTAGTTAAGTTTGTTACAACTTCATATTTTTTATTATCATATGTAAATGTTATTTTAGTTTCTGCAGGATTTATATCTGCATTTATAATGTTATAATCATTATTTTCATTGTTGTATCCAAGAGTTATACCTTTACCAAATTTATTTACAAAAGCTTCACTTGCTTTATCATCATGATTTACAATTAATTTACCATTACTATTCATATAATCAAATATTTTTAGTTTAGCATTTAAATAATTTTCCATTGTTTTGTGATAATCTAAATGGTCTTCAGTAAGATTAGTAAATGCTGCAATATCAATATGTAATCCGTAAATTCTTTCATAAGATAGGGCATGAGAACTAACTTCCATAACAACTGTTTTACAACCGATTTCTATAGCATGCAATAATAATGAATAAATTGTTAATATATCTGGTGTTGTATTTTCAGTTTCTATCTCATCATTTGGAGCCTTAAACCCGATTGTTCCTAAGTAAGCAGCTTTTTCATTAAATGAATTTAATAATTGATAAGTTAAATATGCAGTAGTTGTTTTTCCATTTGTGCCAGTTAAACCAATTATTTTAAGTTGATTTATTTTATCAGCATATTCTTTTTTTAATTCAACTTTTAAATATTCTAGAGTACTAGGTACAACTTCTACAGGAACACTACATTTTACTTCATGTTCTGCAATTATTTTTGATGCTCCATTTTTTATAGCATCATCAATATAATCATGACCATCTACAGTATGTCCTTTAATAGCAACAAATATTTGACCATCTGTTATTTTTCTTGAATCTACTTGAAATTTCAAAATAATCATCTCCTTGTTATAAGTTTATTATATCATGTTTTATAAATTTACAAAAGTAGTTATAAAAATAAATTTTTTCAGACATAATAATATTAAAGTATTATTCGAAATTTTTATTTTCTATTTTAGTTACTACGATCTTTTTTATTCGAATAATACTTTTTATTATGTCTAAAAGTTTCACACGCAGTTGCAATGTGGCTTTTTATATTCCTCTTGATTTATTAATTATTATTTAGTATAATGTATATATGAAGAGCAATCTTCATAAAATAAAAAAGGAACATTCGATAACTCGAATGCCTACCTAGAAAAATGGTTTGGCATTTATCCTTGCGGATAGATGCCTATTTTTATTGCTACAATTAACAAAACTATAGTTAATAAAATGAACCATATTCGGTTAAGAACTTTTATTATAAAAATTCTTTTCTTCATACAATCCCCTTCCTTTCATAAAAAACCAAAGCTCCCTGAAAGAAAGGTAGGCATCCAAGAATCAAATGTTCCGTAAGATTTACTATAACAGATATGTTTGGAGATTTCAAGTAAAATGCAATATTTTTACTTTTTTTCTATAGTTATTATTAAATTTTCTTTTTTAGCAAGTTTTAACAAAAGTTCAAAATCATAATTTCTTTGTCCATATTCATAAAGTTGAATAGCATTTTTTGTTCTGTTTATTTCTTTTCCAAATTCTTCTTGAGTTTTTCCAGACCATTCCCTAATAATTTTGATTATTTCATTTGCTCTATAATCATTTGCGTTAATTTTCATACATTCACCTCTTTACAAACATACATTATGTTGGTATAATTTTGTTAAATAAACATACAAATTGTATGTTTAACGTATGAGGTGTGATATGGAAAGTAGTAAAACTAAAATAATATCAATTGTAACAACGATAGCTTTTTTATTAATGGTTATAGGGGCAACATATGCTTATTTTGCAGCACAAACCGGGGAAGGAGCTTCTACAGACATAAAAATTAATGCTAATACAACTGATGTTTTTACATTTGAAACAGGTTCTGCAATTAGCATAAGTTTAAATCAAGAAAATTTTGCCAGTGGAACAGGTAACCAAAGTGGTACAACATATGCTAAAGCAATGTTAACCGCAAATAATAAGACAAACACAGCAACAGAACATTACTATCTTTATTTAAATATAAAATCAAATACTTTTGTTTATTCTCAAGATAACACAAAACCAGAAATTCTGTTAAAAATAACAGATAAAAATGGAACTGAAGTAAAACCAACACTTGAGGGCTTAGAATATAAAACAGTTATTGATGGCAAAGGAGTAAATCAATCAGGATATGATATAACAACATATAATGATGTGCTACCAATTTATGAAAATAAAGAAATAACAACAACATCCAGCATAACAGAACAATGGAATATAACTATAACATTTATAAATTATGATTTTAATCAATCAGCAAATGCAGGCAAATCCTTAAGTGCTACCTTAATGATACAAAAATCAGAACTTGAGTATGCTCTAGGGGACATAAATGGTGATGGGGTTCTTAATGTAAAAGATATAGTAAAATTAAGAAGATGTGTTACTGGTGCAGACAATTGTAATAAGTATACACTACAAGCTGGAAATGTAAATAGTGATACTATTGTAGATGAAATAGATGTAGATATTTTAAGGTCATATATTGCAAAACTAACTAAATCAATACCTTATCAACCTAAAGATATTTATACCATAACCTATAATTTAGATGGAGGAACAGTAGTTGGTTATTTAAGAACAAAATATAGTAGTGAATTTGAAGCATCATTAGATATTGAAATAGGTGTAAATTTAGTGAAAGATGGTTATGGTTTTACAGGTTGGACAGGAAGTAATGGAACTACCGCTGAGGAAGAAGTAACAATAGCTCAAGGGACAACTGGAAACTTAAGCTACACAGCCAACTGGGCTTTACTCGGAGATGTAAATCAAGATGGTGGAGTTAGGCCAAGTGACTGTAATCAAATTAGTAGATATTTACAAAAGCTATCTTATTCAGCAAAATTTAGAAGCGATGTAGCAGATGTAAATCGTGATGGAAAAGTTGATTACTTAGATATTGATAACATCACAATATATCTATCAAAAGGAACTGCTATTACGAACATGCCTGACAAAATATATAACATAACTTATGATTTAGATGATGGAAAATTTCTTAATAGTGAAGGAACAGAATACAACGCAAGAAGTAGATATTATCAAATGGACATGAGTATATTATTAGATACTCCAACAAAAGATGGATATACATTCCTTGGTTGGACTGGAAGTAATGGAAGTACACAAGAAGCAAGTGTAACGATTGCTGCAAATACAACTGGTGACTTATATTACAAAGCTAATTGGCAAGCAAATTAATTTATTTACTAATAACCACCAAATAAGGAGCATCCTCATTTGGTGTATTTTTATATATTGTATAATTTAAATTATAATTGTTTAAATAATCTAAAACAACTTTAGCTTCTAATTTTCCTTCTGGATGAGGATAAAACACAACTAGAATAAGACTATCATTTTTTAACATATCAAAACCATTTTTAATAGCATTTAAAGTTGTTTCATGATTTGTAGTAATAAATTTATCCCCACAAGGAAGATAACCTAAATTAAATAAAATAAGTTTTATATTATTTTTATATTTATTTAAAACAATATCTATTTTATCATGACTAATGTTGAAAAGTTCATAGTTATCCACATTATTTTCTTCTAATAACTTAGTAGTATTTTTAATAGCAATATCTTGTATATCAAACCCAAATACTTTTTTAGAAATATTAGCTAAAAACAAAGTATCATTTCCATTACCAACAGTCATATCAACAACATAATCATTACTAGTAACATTTTCAACACATATTTTTTTAACCATATTTAAAATACTTCTATTAAAACCTTGATAAGTATTTCTTTTTAAAAATTCATTATTAATTTCCTTATTATAATTACATCTAATTTCTATATTATTTTTAACATTTTCTAAAATATCACATAGAGTAGAAATATTTATATTATCTCCATAAATATTAACTATTTTAACACCCTTAGGTAAATTAATAATTTTATCTTTAAAATCAATATTGTTATAATCTAAATTTATTTCCATAAAAACCACGCTCTAGAAATATTATAATACTATTTAGAATCTATGTTCATTAATTTTTCTATTTCTTTATTTAATTCATTAATTCTTTTTTCATTTTTTCTAATTAATTCTATATTATCTTTTGTTTCATCTTGTAACATCTTACACCATTTATCATAATTTATCTCATCACTATCATTCTTATACATATAAATAAAAGCTAAAATATTTATAATTATAAGAATAACAATAATAACTATTTTTAATAACATCTATATCACTTCCTAAATCCTTTTTTAAAAAATAAATTCATTTGCTTTTTTAATAATAACTTTTTTTGTAATTTAATAATCTTTCTATGTTTTTCTAAATTTGTATCATAATATATATCAAATCCATAATACTTTGTATGTTCTTTATCATTATAATCATTTATAACAAGAATAAAAACTATTGAAAAAATAACAATTAATATGAAAAAAATAAGTAACAAATATTTCAATATTACATCCTCCTTTTTTAGGGCACCCTTCGATTATAGCAAAATATTATTTTTAAAACAAGAAAAAAATTACATAAAATATGTAGTTTACAAAATATTTTAAAAGTCTCTTATTTTTAGAAAAATTAATGTGTAAAGTAATAAATTTAAGCTTTCTAACTACTCATATATTACCTTAAAATCACGATTTTTTCAAGGCTTGTAATAATTACAAAGCTATGGTATTAAGTATATGAAGGTGATTTTATGTACTTTTTAGAAGATTTAAAAGAAGAAGAAAAACAACTTTTAGAACTAAACAAAAATATAACTAAAGATATTATTCCATCAATAAAAGAATTTACTAACAAAAACTTATTACCTCTTTATAATATTTCAAAAGAATATTTAATAACTTTAGTTAATAAAACACAACTATTTTATAATACCATTTTTAAAAATAATATTCTTAATGTAGATAATTATTTTTACAACATAACTATCAAAGAAGGAATAACATCTTTCTTTAAAAACTACAATACTTCTTATGAAACTGACAATCATTTAATAAATTTAGATTATAATCCATATTTAAAAATAACCAATCTTTATGGAATAGAGTACATATCAAAAGTTTTAGAATACCTAAATTATGAAAACATATTCTGTAGTAAATTTAATTATCAAGATATATTAACCAATTATAAAAATACTCCGATAAATCTATTTGAAATAGTATTTAAATTATCACTATGTGTAGATATTTTAAATAAAGATATTTATTTCTTAAACATAACAAAAGATGATATTCCTTCATTATATAAGATATCAAAAAAAGATTTATATAATTCATATAATAATTTAGAAATAAAACTTAATCTTTCTAAAAATATAAATAATTACCTTGACAAATGTATTAATCATATTATAAATGATATTTTACTTGCAATAAAAAACAATACTTTAGAAATATTACTTAACTTAAAATATACTGTTATACACTTCCAAAAGTATCTAATGAACCATTTATAAAATTTAAAAACAACTTATCAACAGAATTTTTCTTAAAAACAAACCAATCTTTTTATGATTTTATAGAGTTATTAGAACTATCAAATTTTACTAATAAAGAATTATTGTCTATTTTTAATAACTTAACAATTATTGACTTAATGGCTATGAAAAATTATTTATGTTTAAGTAGTTCCAATATAAAAGATGAACTAAACATATATATTTATACCAAAGATAAAAATATTCAGGATTTTATAAACAACAATTATCAAAGTATAATTATAAAAGAAAAATAAAAGAAACTCTATTACTAGAATTTCAATTGCGCTTTTTTTGTTTCAATTTGTTTATTAGCATCAACATATTTATAATTTAATGCATTTTCTTTAGAAATAGCATTTTTTTTAGTTTCTCTTTCATAGGATAACCTAGCATCATTTGCAACTTTTCCACCTCGTTTAGCTACTTTCATATTTTCAGAAAGTCCTTGAGGCTTTTCTTCTTTAGCAATATCACGGGTAGCAAGTTCACCTAAGTTTGTTAATGCTATTTCAATATCTGTCATATTATCTCTTAGTGACTCTTTTCTTAGTCCCTTAAATTCTTTATATTCGCTAGCTTTCATACCAGACCAACATTTATAAATTTCATTAGTAAGAAGTGCAAACTCGACTGGTTTATTTATGCCACTATCTTTCCAAACATCAGTTAGTTTAAATCTATCCACAATTCCACTAAGTCTTGCTTTTATCCATTCATCACTAAAACCCTTTTTGCGATAATAATTTACTGCACGATTAATGGCAACTTCTGGGTCAAATACTTCATTTATTCTATCATCACCAAGACTAGCCAGCCACATTTTAAATGGTTCTGCCTTCGGGCTAGGTACAGACTCAATAAGTCTTAATATTCCTTTTGTATTTAGAATATCTGTTGATCTTAATTTCCCATCTTTTGCCTTAAATTTGAAAGTGTCACAATTTGTGACGGTTTCATTTCCCTCATTTATCATTCTGGATTTTAATGTTCTCCAATAATGAGCTGGATCAGTACTCTCAGTTAATGCCCCAATAACATCAACCACACTAAAGAAGTAGTCTTCTTTTTCTGCATCCCATATACTTCTTATTTCATTTCCTTCAAATAAATTTGATAAAGTTTCTAATTTGTTTTCTTTCATTTTTACCTCCGTTAATTATATTATTTTTTATCTTTGATTTTAGTTATTGAAAGAGTATACCCAAATGGCTTTAATATTTTTATTAATGTATTTATCTGAGGATGCTTAACTCTATTTTCTATAACTGCTACCATTTCTCTTACTGTGTTAGCTTCTTCAGCCATTTGTTTTTGAGTTAAACCTAATTCTTTTCTTAATTTAATAAAATCACAGATTAAATCATATTCTAAGTTCATTACTTCTAAATCGTCTTCCATCATCTTCATAAAATAATCACCACAATTTAAGTATAATACATTTTAAAAGTGTAGTCAATAAGTTACACGTAAAAAAAGGAAACTCTATATTAGAATTCCTTTATCAACTTTTTCTCAAGTAAAGTAATAATTTTATATAGCAAGAAAGAAATAATTAAAAGGATTAATATACCAGCCATAACAAGACTTAGGTTAAATACTTGTGTTCCATAAATAATTAGATAACCAATACCCGCACGACTTACTAAAAATTCTCCCATAATTACGCCGATTAAGCTCATGGATATGCACAATTTCATACTAGAAATTATTGTATTATAAGAACTAGGTATAACTAGTTTAAAAAGTATTTGCCTTTTATTTGCTCCAAATGACTTGATCAGTTTTAATTTTTCCTTATCAACATTTACAAATCCATTATAAATAGTAATTATACTAATTATTAAGTTAATAAGTAAAGCCATTATAATAACACTTTTTATATTAGCACCAGCTATAATTATAATAAGTGGCCCCAAGGCAACTTTAGGTAGTGAATTAATCATAGTTAAAAATGGGTCCATAATACTTGATAGCATTGGAAATTCATAAAGAATAATAGCAACAATAAAACCTAGAACAATACCTAAAATAAAGGCAATTATAACTTCTTCTAAAGTAACAAAAATATGATTAAATAAATTATTTTGTATACATAAATTAATAATTGTATTAATAATCTTACTAGGTTTTGAAAAGACAAAACTATTTATTATATTTTTATTTGCTAAATATTCCCAAATTCCAAAAAATGCTACAACAATTAATATTTGTGATATAACCACAATTAATTTTCTTCTTTTAATACTTTTTAAAAATTTCTTTTGTTCATTAGACATTTTTATCTAAATCCTTCCAAAGTAAGTCGTAGTAGTAACCAAATTCTTTTGCTTTTCGATTATTTGTTGGTGTGGATTTATTAGTTAAATTAATTTCATAAACACTTTTTATTTTCGCAGGTCTTTTAGATAAAACAATAACTCTATCAGCAACACTAATTGCTTCTGCTAAATCATGAGTTATCATAATAACAGATTTTTTTTCAAGTTTTATAATATTTAAAACATCATCACTTACAGATAGTCTAGAAACATAATCTAAAGCTGAAAATGGTTCATCAAGCATCAAAATATCTGGTTTTAATGCAAGAGTTCTTATTAATGCTACTCTTTGTCTCATGCCTCCGGATAACTCATGAGGATATTTTTCTAAAAAATCTCCAAGACCATATTTAATAAGTAAATTTTTAACAAATTCTATATTTTCTTTAGTCTTTATTTTTTTTATATCTAAACCTAAACAAGCATTATCTAAAATATTTAACCAAGGAAATAGGGCATCATCTTGAAGCATATAACCGATATTACAACCATCTTTAATTTTTATTTCCCCGCTAGTTTTACTATCAAGTCCTGCCAAGATATTTAAAAGTGTAGATTTTCCACAACCGCTTGAACCAACAATACAAAGTACTTCCTCATTTTCTAAAGCAAAAGAAATATTATCTATTGCTTTTATTTCTCCTTTTATAGTTTGATAATTTTTACTCAAATTCTTAATTTCAAGTATTTTATTCATAGAAATTATTAACTAAATCTTCATATGGAACATACTCATCAAGTAGATTAAAATCTATTAAAAAGTCCTCCAAGTTAGTAAATAATCCTTCACTTATATATGGATTAGCTAACCAACAATCATATTTTTTATATCTTTTTATCATTTCTGCTAAGTCTTTAACACTTGTATCTGGAAATTGATTTATTATATCTTTAGCAACAACTTCTGCATCATTATCAAGTGTATATTTTATACCTTTATTTATAGCATCAGTAAATTTCTTAACAATATCTTTATGATTTTTTACATAGCTTTTGCGAGCATAAAATGCAGTATATGGAACTTCACCAGAAAGCATACCAACAGATGCCACAACATGACCATAGTCTTGTTTAACTAAAGCTGCTGCATTAGGTTCAAAAAGGTTAACAAAGTCACCAACACCACCAATAAATGAACCAGATAAAGCTGAAAACTCAACTGCAGTATTAACATTTATTTTATTTGTATCAATATTATTTTTCTTTAAAGCATTTAAGAAATTTAATGCTGGCATTCCTGTACTTCTACCAACTAATATTTCTTTATTATATAAATCTTCTAATTTAAAATCTTTAATTTCTTTTCTAGAAACTATAAATTGACCATCTCTTTTAGTAAGTCCTGCAAAAAGTTGTAAATAATCTCCCTCATCTTGTTTATAAACATATATTGCAGATTCCGCTCCTGCAAAACCTATTTCTACATCACCAGATAACACGGCAGCACTAACTTTATCAGCCCCTGGAGTTAAAATAAGTTCTAAATCAATACCAGCTTCTTTAAAATATCCTTTTTCTATAGCAACATAAAGTGGACTATAAAATGAACTATGCGTAACTTCTGCGAGTCTAACTTTAGTTAAAGATGAATCTTTATTCTTTCTAAGCCCAAAAGCTAGTAACATAACTCCCAATAACACAACCACGAAAGATAATCCAATAATAATTTTCTTTTTCAAAAATAATTCCTCCCTCTAGGGTAGTATATGAATTAAGATTTTTTTGGTTATCATAAAACTTTTTATTTTAATTTTTCATAAAATATGATATCTTTATAATAAGGAGCGGATAAAAATGAAGAAACAAATGAAAAACATAATACTTACAGTAGCAACTTTATTTCTAGGAATTTCTTCTGTAAGTGCAGCAACCATCAACATTAATTTAAGTGATGGAACAAAAAAGACGTATGAAATCAAAGAAAGTGAATATGATAAAACAATTTATGATTTCAAAAAAAGTATTGAAAAAGATGTAGGCATTGATGCAGATTATCAAGTATTAAAAATAATAAATTAGAAAGATTACTCTTTCTTTTTTCTATTAAATAATATATAATTAAATTGTGATAAGTATGAAAATAGAATTAATAAAAGCAAATGCCCAAAATGTGAGTGTTGCAAATGAATTATTAACAATGTTAATAAAAACTGAAAAAAGTTATATTGAAAACATAAAAGATGATTTTGTCATAACTTTAAATTATGAAGAAATATACAAAAATGATGATAATTATCTTTATTTTGCTAGTGTAGATGGCAAAATAGTAGGTTATCTATTCGGATACATTATAAATGATTATATAAATAAGTCTCCAGTAGCAAAACTTGATGCTTTATATGTTTTAAAAGAGTATCGTAATATGAACATAGCAACAAAGTTAATTGAAGATTTTAAATTATGGTGTCAAAAAAATAATATTGCCTATATTAATGTTACAGTATGGAGTGAAAATATTGTTGCTAAAAAACTTTATATGAAACATGGTTTTGTTTCTAAAAAAGAAGAATTATTTACAGGTTATAAACCAAAACATTATCAAAAACTAGTGAGGGACAAAATACCAGAAAAAATAAAATTAAATAATGAAGAACCAATAACTAGAGTATTAAGTGATTTAGAATATAAATTAGAATTAGAAAAGAAATTATATGAAGAATACACAGAAGTTTTAAATGCCAGTGGCGCAGATAGAATTGAAGAACTTGCTGACATGCTAGAAGTTATGATTTCTTTAGCAAAATTAGAAAATAAAAGTTTAGAAGACATTTTAAAAATAAGGCAAGAAAAGAAAAATAAACGCGGTGGCTTTGAAGAAAAGATTTATTTAGAAAAAGTAGCAGATTAAAAGAAGAACGGTTCAGTTCTTCTTTTGTTATCTAAAATAAATAAATATAAATATTGCTAATAACAAACAATAAATTGAAAATTTCCATAGTTTACCTTGTTTAACCCAATTACTTAACCATTTATATGAAAAATAAGTAACAACACCAGCAGCTACCATACCAAGTAAATAAGGAACAAGTAGGGTATTAAGCTCTTGAGTATTTGCTAAATCACCTATACCCAGTAACATTGTGGCAACACTTACAGGAAAATATAATATAAATGTATATTTTAAAGCTGTATCTCTTTTTAAATGACAAAGTAAGCAAGCAACTAAAACTGTACCACTTCTACTAATACCAGGAATAATTGTTACCATTTGAAATAATCCAATTATAATAGCATCTTTAATAGTTATATCATAATCATCTTTTTCACCCTTTATATTTCTAACAATAAAAAGTGCTAAAGCTGTAATTAAAAAGGCAAATGCTAACCCTTTTAGTGAATACAAACTTTCTAATTTATCTTTAAATAGAAAACCAGTTATACCAACAGGAATAGTACTAATAACAACTAACCAACAGTATTTAAATTTATTTTTAGTTTCTTCTCTTTTTTCCTTATTAAAAATATAAATAAAGAAAGAAGAAACTAAATCTTTTATATCTTTCCAAAATATAATAAATATTGCTATAAATGAACCAAAATTAGATATTATTTCAAAATTCAAACTATTAAACATTGTTGTATTAAATAAATTTTTAAACAAAAATATATGTCCAGATGATGATATCGGTAATGGTTCAGTTATTCCTTGAATTATCCCTAAAATTATATATGTTAATATGTTATTCATTTTTATCTCCTTTATAAATAGTATTATTTAGTATCATTTTTAATTACTTCATAATCTTTACCAAAAGTATCAACAGTAACTTTTTCAATTGTAATATTTGTCTTTAATTTACCAGTTAAAGTATTCTCAATTTCACTATTATCTTCAATATTTTTTATAACATCCATACCTTGTATAACTTTACCAAAAGCAGCATATTTATTATCTAAAGAATAAGTAACGCTTTCACTATCTGCAAGAACAATAAAGAATTGTGAACCAGCACTGTCTGCATCAGTTGTTCTTGCCATTGAGATTATACCAGTTGTATGGTGTAAAGAATTTTTAGTATAACCATTTTCTCTAAATTCACCATTTATTGTATAGCCTGGACCACCAGTTCCATCACCATTTGGGTCTCCACCTTGTAAAACAAATTCTGGAACTAAACGATGAAATGAATTCCCATCATAAAACCCATCTTCAATTAAATTAACAAAATTTGCTACAGTATTCGGAGCATATTTTGGATATAATTCAATTTTTATTGTACCATAATCTTTAATATTCATTGTAACTATTGGGTTATCATATTCTTTTTTACCACACCCAGAGAATAATAATATACTTACTATAATTAATAATATTTTTTTCATTTTCTTCACCATTTTAATTTTAACATTTTATAAATAATAAAACAAGTCTCACATATAATAAAGTATGAATATATTAAAATTGTTATTTGGAAGTTTACTAGTTAGTATTGGCTTATTTTTAGTCGTAATTTATTTAAATTTGTTTTATATTGGGTATAGTTTTTTAGATTTTGTTTATTTTATTATTAGAAGTGGTATTATATTATTTTTTCTTAGTGGTATATTTTTAATTTATAAAGGAATGGGAATAAGAAAATGAACTATTATTATGATGTATTATTAAATTTTTTAGATACTAATGTATTTTTTTATGAATGGGATAGCTTTGATAATTTAGAATATTACAAAAGAGTACCATTAATTCAAGTAAATAGTAAGACTTTAAAAGACTTTATTAATAATGATGTTATAGTGGATAAAGAATTTTTAGATATTATTAAAGATAAAGTTAAGAAAAAGGGTGGAAGTTCTAGTTTAATAGCAATATTTGCAGATAGAAATGGTAGCATTGCTTTAGAATTTAACGAATTTGGAAAATCTATTGCTAGAAGTTACTTAAGTATTGAAGATGATTTAAATATCTGTGAAATTCTTTACACAATTGATATAAAGAAAATAAATTATAAGATAGATAGTGAAATAAAATATAATAACAATCTTAGAGTTGAAGATAGAATTAAACTAATTATCAAAACAGAATTAAATAGTTTATATAAAAGAAAAGATTTTATGAAATTAAAATACTTATTTATGGAATGGTTTAATGAAATACCTGAAGATAACACAAATGTATATGATATTATGATTAAAGAACTAGACCATGAAGTAAGTGGTAAAGAAAAAAGAATATATGATTTAATAAAACTTAGTTATAATAAAGTATAAAAGATAAAAAATAGATAATAATAAGGATAGAAAGGATTAAAATATATGAAAAAAATTTGTAAATTATTAGTTGTAGGTGTTTTATTATTATCTTTAGTTGGTTGTGGATGTATGAAAAAAACTGCCCGAGGAGCTGTTCAAGATTATTTAAATCAATATCGAAACTTAAGTGCCAATGTTATCAGTGATATGGATACAGTTATTGATAATGAAAATTTAACAGATAATCAAAAAGAAAAGTATAGAAGTATATTAAAAAAACAATATCAAGATTTAAAATATGATATTGTATCTGAAAAATATGATGGTGATACAGCAGTTGTTGAAGCCAAAATAAAAGTTTATGATTTATATAAGGTTCAAAAAGAAGCTAATGATTATTTAACTACTCATAATGATGAATTTATGCTTAATGGTGTTTATAGTAGTGATTTATTTATGGATTATAAATTAGATAAGATGAATAAAACTAATGATACTATTGAATATAATATAGTATTTAATGTAACTAAAGATGAAAAAGGTAATTATAAAGTTGTAGATTTAAGTAATTCTGATTTAGAAAAAATACACGGCGTTTATAATTACGACAATGATTAAAATGAAAAAAATTACTAGTTGTTAGTAATTTTTTCTGTTTTAAATATAGTATTATTTTTATCAACTAAACCACTATAAACTTCTAGATTTAGTTTATTTTTTAGAATATCTATTAATTCATTTTGTAAAGATGTTATTTTATCAATATTTTCTGTAAAACCATCAATAGGTATAAAAAGATTAGTAGATTTTTCTGTTACTTTAGAATTTTCTCCTTGTCTCCATGTCCATCTTCTAGTTTTAACTTCATCACCAGATGCGTAAATTATTTCTCGATCTTCTAAATGTTCAACTTCCAAAGAACCAAAAGGAATAAATATATCATTACTTGTTGATGTTCTAATTTCAATTTCTTCATTTATAAAATTATCAATATCATGAACTCCGATAGGTAATTCATATTTTAATGATAAAGCATTTCCTAAATCTACAATTGGATTTATACTAGGAATATCTTTTCCTTTAGAAATTCTTGTCATTAAAGCTTCAATTGAACACATAAATTTATTGGGATTAATTCCTAATTTTGTAAAAGCATCACGATAAGGAATAATCCAACTTTCTTCTTTAATTCTAACATCCCTAAATTTTTCTTTAGATTTTTCTAAATTTTCTTTAAATAGTTCATTTATAAAGTCATAGTTTTTAGTATTATCAAAGTTTTTAACAACTACAACTCCAAAAACTGCATTTGGAACTTTATCAAAAAAACTATCTTGTACTTTAAATACCATAAAAATTCCTCCTTAGAACAAACTTATTTTAACTCTTTTTACCGATTATTTAAAGCCTTTTTTGACAATTTTTTCTCTTGAGCAATTGGTAACTCATATCCATAATGATGAGCAATAGTTATAGCATCTTTTATTTTTTCAATTAATGGTTTATTACTTTCTTCAATTCTTTGAAAATCTTTTTGAATTTGCATCTTTATATCTTCATTTAAAATAGTATTAAAAAGCGGAATAAGTTCAATCGCTGATGTATCTTCTGGATAAAAATCTAATGTAACTAATCTTTTTAAACATTGATATATATTAAAGAAGAAATAATTACCATTAAATATTTTCATTTCATGTTCTTTAATAAATGAATTAACTTTTTCTACAATCTCATCTAGTTTAATCTCATCCATTTTATCTAAAATAAAATTATCTAATATTATTTTATAAATATGTCTTGGTTTTATTAAATGATTATTATAAGCATAATTAGTTAATTCTAATAATTTAGGTTCTAATAAAATACTTGCATACTTATGAATTTTATAAGAACTTACATTACAATGAATTAATGTATTTATTAAATCTGTTTGAATTAAAGAATCTCTATTAGTAAAAGTAGGTCCTAGTTTATAGGAAATAATTGTATAATACATTGTTAATTCTATATCTTCATGAGGAATATTTTGAAAAAAATTATCTAATATTAAAAGCCAATTTCTATCTGGATAATAACTTGTTACAGCATTAAAAATAACTAATAATATTTCATTTTTATTATCCCCTTGATAATTTTTATTAACATAGTTTTTAAGTTTTAATATATTTGTTGTAAAACTATTAAATGATTTTGTATTATGCATGATATCTACTCCTTGTTTGTGGTTTTGTTAAATTAAGTGATATTAAAAAACTAAGTATTTCTTGAATAATTTTCTTTCTAGTAAAATTATTTTCATCAATTTGCAAAATAGTTTCTTTTACATGAACTTTTAGTAATTTATTATTACTATCTATTATACTTAATAGTATGTTTAAAGTTTCAAATGCTTGCATGGAGTAGGTTAGATTATTTGTATTTTCTTCCATCATAAATGAATGAATTTTTTGATATATATCTTTTAATGAATCATCTTTAGTAATAAATACATGATATGTTTTTTCTTGAATTTTAAATAAAGATTTTAATAAAGCGTTATAATTTTCTTCACTCATTTCTGGAGTTTCTAAATTTCTTTCAAAAATTATTTCTAAAAACTCATGATAACTAAAAGTCCTACTATTACTTATAAAGTTTGTAATACATGAATAAAGTGGTTCTGATAAAAATATTTTAACATAAGTTACATAATTTAGTGGGCTTTTCTTAAGTAATACTAAAATACTTATTAGTTCTCCACAAAATTCAGGGTCACGCTCTAAAAATGTTAAACCAAGTTTGCTTGCAACAATACTAAAAGCCATTTGTTCATCAACAGAGTAGACATAGTTAATGTTTTCTTTAAATAAGTTTTCTATTTTTGCCCAGTATTCTGGTGTAATACTATTTATAGCTTTTTTAAATTCTTTTATTAAAATCGGGTCGAGTGTTTCAATAAATTCACTATTTAAAATCTCTTGTTCTAATTTTCTTAAATATAAATTAAAATAAACTATCATAAAAACCACCCGATACTTCTTGATAAATTTATTTTATCATGAAATATTTTCATTGTAAATTAAAACAAGTATTAATTAAAAAAATCGTTTACATTATTAATAAGCCCCTTTACAATAGAAAAAATATTTGCTATAATCTATTCATAATAAAGGGCGTGATTAAATGAAAATGTTATCAAGTGAAGTTAAAACATTATTAGATAAGTTATATAACTTACGTGGTGAAGATAGTGTTATACTAGCAAAAATGAATAAAGAAAGAGAAGAAGCAATTGAAACTGGTGAAAGAACAAAGAATGAAAAAGAAGTTCTTTTAAGCAAAATAGATAAGTTAACAAAAGAAGAAGAAACATTACAAGAAGAAGGAAATAAACTTACTTCTATTTTAAGCAACATTAATAGAGATGATTTTGCTAATGTTTTAGATAGATTACAAATAGATTTTGACCCAGCTTCAATAAATGAAAAAATAACAAACATGTTACCTGAAACAATTGAAAAAGTTGTTATTGAAAATAAAAAAGCTAGTGAAGAGTTAGAAAGTGTTGAAACAGAAATGAACAATGCTATAACTAAAGTAGAAGAACTAGGTATTAGAAAAGATGAAGCTTTAAGTAACCAAGCAAAGTTAAATGAATATTTTGCTTTAGCACTTGAAGGAAATATCAATATAACCAGGGATGCTATAACTAGTTTACTTGAAAAGTTTGATTTTAATGAAGATGAACAAAGGGAAGCTGCTAAAATATTAATGTTCCCAGAAGATGCCTTATATGAATATGATGCATCATTTAAAAGTGGTTCACAAACTAGTGGCAAAACAATAACTGAAGTTTTGATGGAAGCTAAAAAAGAATCAAAGCCTGAAGTAAAAGAAAAAATAGTTGAAAAAGAAGAAGTTAAAGATGAAAATCTAAAACAAGCTTTAGAAGAACCATCATCATTAGAAAATATTTTTGAAAGCGTTATAAATGAAAATAATGTTCCAGAAATAGAAGATGTTAAAAAAGAAGTTATAGAACCAGTTGTAGAACCAACGAAAGAAGTAAAACCTTTATTTAGTGAAAATAATAAAGATAGTGTAGAACTTAAAGAAACAAAAGAAGATAAAGATACATTAAAAGAACTTTTAACTAGTCTTGAAATTAATTTAAGTGATGAAAATATTGAAAAGTTAAGAAATGATTATAACGAAGAATTAATTACTAAAAATATTGAAATATTAAAAAATCATAATATTGATTTAAGTGTCCTAAATGAAAATGTTGAAATATTAAATGATACAGAATTAAATGAAAAGTTAGAAAAATTAATATCAGTTGGAAAAGAATCACGAGATATAAGTTTAATGCCAAGTGTATTAGTTAAATATGATTTAAAAGGATTAAATAACACAATTAGTGTTTTACAAATCAGTGGCTTAGATCCAAAGAAAGTTCCATTAATGGCTTATTAGAAAGGAGCAAAATATGAAGTCTTTTGAAGAGATAAAAAGTGTATATGAAGAAGAAAAAAGTGGGTTTGATGTTGAAAAAGAACATCCTGAAAAGTTTATAGTTTCTCTAGAACTTGCTAATTTAGAAAATAGAAATCTTCTAAAGGAATATAACATTAATTTAAAACCAAGTGATTGGATAGTTTTAAGTATTGAACCAGAAATACTAGAAAAAACTATTTTAAGAGCTCGTGATTTAGGATTTCTTGAAGCATATCAACAAACACCATCATTCTTAAAACAAGATGTTGATGCAGTTATTAAAAGAATAGCTGAACTAGACCATCTAGGAGTACCTTACAAGAGTGAAAAAGGAAAATATCAATCATTCTTATTTAGTAAAAGAGGATTTGATTATGTTCTATCACAAGTAAATGGGGAAAAAAAAGAAGATTTAGTAATTGAAAATCTTGAACTTAAAGAATTAGCTGATAGAGTTATGGAAACTTTTGCTATGGAAGATAAGAAAGATGAAATATATAATAAAGTAGCTTTAGCTGAAAAAGAAGGCTTAGGGCTTAAAGATACATTGATGGCAGTATTTAAAGAATATAGTGATAACTTAGAATATTTAAGTGATAATATTGATGAAATACTAGCTAGTTACAATGAATTAGCGAAAGGAAGAGTAGCATGAGTTTTTTAAAAGAATATGGGTTTCTAGATGTAGATATTGAAGAATTTTTAGAAAATACACCAAAAAAGGTAATTGATGTATTAGAGAGTCATGAAAACTTAGTAAGGGTTAATCTATCTTATTTAAAAGATTTAGGAATAACTACTTATAAAGAAATATTTATTAATTATCCAGATATGTTTTTAATGGATGCAAGTAATTTTGAAGAAAGTTTTTCAAAATATGATAAAGAAGAATTAGTAGAAAAATTAAATACTAATTATAAAATGGTAAAATACTTATAAAAAAATAACCGAATGGTTATTTTTTTTCTAATCTATACAAATTTATTTCAGGCTTATTAAATAATCTAAAGTTAACATTATTAGTACCAATACCACCGGAATTATAAAGTTTTATATTTCCAATATTATAATAACTTTCAGTATATTTTTTATAACCATCTTTCTTTATAATACCTCCAAAAAAAGGTATTCTTACTTGTCCTTTTAGGGACCCTCCAGCTAAAACAACGTATTCTTCATCACTACTAAGTAAATCAATATCATCGGGATTATGAGTTAAAACTAAATTTAATGTTGCATCTAATTCATCACTTAAATATAAAGCTTTAGATATATCACTATTATCTTTTAAACCAGTAATTTTTACAGGTTTAATATCTTTATAAAATAAATATTTAGATTCATTATCTATTATAATAAAATTAGAATTAGTCATTACTTTATTAAAAACATCAATATTTTTTAAATCATTATCACCATAAATAGCATATTTATATAAAGTACAATCAATATCTTTTAAAATATTTGTTAAATTATTTATATCTGTATCACTTAAATTGTTGTTAGAATTTATTAAGTCACCAGTAAAAACAACAATATCAGGTTTTCTTTCATTAATGGATTTAACAATATTTTTTATATTATCTAAATCATTTTTATCTTTTATTAAAAAATCAGATATTTGCATGATTTTAAAACCATCAAAACTATTTTCTAAAGAAGCAACCTCAATGCTTTCTTCTACAACTTTAAAACCTTTAGAATTGATAAAAAATCCATCTAATAAAACAATTCCAATTAATAAAATAAATATAATTAAAAACTTTTTCAATTCTACCAACCACCTTGTATAAATAAATAATATCATATTTATGATATATTCGCAATTTACAATTGTAAATTTTATCTATTTATGTTAAAATATTAATAGGTAGGTGGCAAAATGGATAGATTAAAAAAAGCACTATTAATTACATTTACATTTTTAATTTTAGTACCCACATCAAAGGCTGCAACTTGTGGTTATGAGGAAAAAGCAAAACTCAATAATGAAGTAGCTAATGTCAAAGCCAACTATGAAATAAAAGAAAGGGTTCTAGATCGTGGTGAATATTCTCCTCCAGATGGCTTGGAGAACGAAGAATATGTTGCTAAAACAGATTATATTGAAGTACATATATTAAATATTACTAAAAATATGTATGTCATAGTAACAAATGATTTAAATGGAGAATCAGTAACATATGGATATGATGATGCTAATAATGGTAATATATCATTTACAAGAACAGAACTTGATAGTTTGATAACTTATACAATTAAAGTGTATGCATCAAACGAAACAGGTTGTGAAGGAAGTGCATTAAAAACATTATATGTTTCACTTCCAAGATATAATGATTATTCAACATATGATATATGTAAAGAATTACCAGACTATTACTTATGTCAAAGATATGTTACATATGAGTCAGTTGGATATGATACATTCTTTACAAGAATTCGTGAACAACTAGATAAAAAAGAAGAAGATAAAAAGGATAATAAGGAAGATAGTAAATGGTATAAAGTTGTTGGAGATTTTATTTCTAAACATAAAGTTCCATTTATTATTGGGGGAATAACATTGGTTGTAGTTGCCGGTGGTGCAACAATAGTAATAATAAAAAAACGTAGGAGAAGTATAATATGAAAAAGAAAAATTTAAGAAATTTATTAATATTAATTTTATTAGTATTAACATTTGGTATATCAAGTGTTAATGCTGAATCTTTTGTAGTAGGGGATAAATACACAAAAGATTGGAAACGTGGATTTACAAATTATCAAGATAGAAATGGAAATAACAAAATAATAATTAATGGATTAACAATTCCTAATCCAATTAATAGAGGTTTAACAGTAATTCCTTATGAAATTACTAAAATAGGAACTAATAATCAAATATTAGGATACTGTATTGACCCACATTTACAATCAGATACAACATATAAAATAGATTATATTTTAGGTGCATCAAAAGATAAAAATAATAATGCTATTGGTTTAGGTGTTTTAGAAATCATGAAACATGGATATAGTGAGTTTGATGGAACACCAAAAATAAGTACAGGTTTATCTGACCAAAATTTTTATGTAGCAACAAGTATTGCTATCAGAGCATTTTCAATGGGTATTGGTGGACAAGGTAAAGGTACTGCTAGTAATAATGAGTTAATTGCTATAGCATCAGCTCATGTAAATATTGGTAGAGAATGGTTAGCTTCATCAAGTTATTCAAATAGTTTTAGTGATTTAGTTAAATATAATCCTTCATGGTTTAATAATCAATACAAATTTGTTTATGATGTAAGCAATACTACTGCTAAAGAAGTAATGGATGTTGCTAAGAGATTATTTGATATAGGTGTTTCTAAAGCTAATGAAGTATCAAGTGGTGCAAGTACAACCCCAACAATTACAACTAAAACAAATCAAGGGGAAACAAGTGTCAGAATTGAACTTTCTTATGAGAACTTTGATGCTTCTAAAGGAGTTATTAAAAACTTTAAATTAAATTGTGCTAGTTGTAGTAATTTAAAAGTAAATGGTGAAACTGTAAATGCTAATAAAAATTATTTATCTGGTTCAACTGGAAAAATAACAATTACATTTGACGTTGCAAAACAAGGTGAAAATTGTAAAACAACTGATTATAAAGTTACATATGATTACAATGACCCAAATCTAGAATATGTTGGTGCTCATTTAATCCCAGTAGGTCAAACAAATGCCCAAAATTTCTATGTAATGCAAAGAAATAAGGATGGCCTAACTGGAGAAATATCTGATAAAATAAAATGCAATAATGCTTGTGATACTGAATTAGAAGCTCCGATTTGTAGCACAAATGAAGACGATGCTGTAGCGACAATTAAAGCTCCTGAAAAAGTAAAAACATGTATAATTGACAATCAAGATGATGCTGGTAATACATATCAATTTACAGCATCAGCTGGAGGAGTGTCAAATAGTTATTGTAATGTATTCTGTAAAGAAGATTATGCAAAAATTAAATTAAATCCAATCGTTCAAGCTGTAAACTGTGGTGGATATTTCAAATTAACAAGTCATATTGAAGGAACGAAAACATGTTATACAGGTGGTAATACAGCTGATAAAAGTATAAATAAATCACAATTTATAAAAGATATCGTAGCTGCTCAAAGAAAAATGATTGAAGGATACGATTTAGTGTTAAAAGCTGAGGCAGCATCAGCAACAAGTGCTAGAGAAGATACATGTTCAAGTTGTACAGGATGTACTGGTGTTGGTTACATTAAAGTTGGAACTTACACAGGCATTAGAGCTTTAAATGCAACTGCAGATGGATATGTTGGAACTGCAAATAGTACTGGAAGTTTCAGATATGGTTCTGCACCTTCATGTAGTTCAAGTCGTTCAACAACTTGTGACAAAGATGGTAAGAATTGTGTAACATCTTGTGATGGAGGCTCATGTCAAGATGGAGCAACAACCGCAAGTATAGCATCTGCTATAGCTGCTGATAAGGCTCATGGAGAAAAATTAATTTCTGAAGGAAAATCTGCTTATGAAAAAGCAATGCGTGAATATAATGCATGTACAACTGGATGGATTAATACTTTCTTATTTGAACAAAAATTAAGATATTACTATGATGAAAACCATGGTAAAGATAATGAAAACTATACACCATATTATGATTTAATTTCCAAAGATGAATATAAAGATTTACAATATCTTGAAAAAGATGGAAATGAAGAAATAAAAACAACAATTACAATTTGTACTGGCCAAGCTAATGAAGCTTATGATTGTGTTGGTAACCAAATAACATTATCTGGTGATGCTGAAAATACATCAGCAAATAGTTACAATTATAAATCAAGTTATAGTAGTGCGTTTGCATCTAAGACATTCACAGTATGTTCAAGTAGTGGATGTAGTAGAGATACACAAAATATTTCTCAAGCAACATTTGTTAAGAAAGAAGTTGAAAAGAAACAAGATTATGTTACACCAACTGCATTCTATCAAATCGCTGCAAATGGTAAAGTAACTGTTAATAGTGGATATACTGGAAATAAAGTTCAACTTGAAGCATTACTTAATAGCTTACCAGTTTCAACAAGTACTGTTGGTGGTGGTGTAGTAAGATTAATGATAGAAGACCTTGGGGAATTCTATGATGAAAAAAATGGTGTTGGACGTTTAATTGACTACAATGGTGATAGAGAAGAAAATAGTGTTGCTGCTGTAGTTAAAGTAAATAGTTTTGATGGAAATTATAAATGTTACTATGAATCTCCATGCCGACCAAAAGATTGTCCAAATTGTACATTTGAATGTGTTGGAGATGGATGTGAATGGACACCTTGTACAGGACCATCTTGTGACAACAAATGTCCAGCATGTATCATCAATCTTGATGAACTTAACATTATTCATAGAACTATTTCAACAACAAACTTCCATTCAGCTAATAGATCATATGGATATAACTGGATTACAACAAGTAATTTAGCAAACTTACAATTGTTAACTAAAAAGGCTGAAAAAACAATTTCTGAAATTGAAGAAGTTAACGAAATGGTTTATGATAAAACTGGTAATGATTCTGAACTAGCATTTAGTATAAAGATGACACCTGAAGTAATAAATACAATAAAAGAATATAATAAAAACCACACAAATGATGGTGGATATATCAATGATTCATTAACATGTTATGATGCAACAATTGATGGACAAACTTATAAAAATATTTACTGTTACAGTGATTTAATCGATGAATTAGTAGATAAATATGGGGATGCCATAACAGCAACAAATCGTGTTGAAAATAATGAAACAAAGAGAAAGAATGAAACAGAATCTAGTGGATATTGGACATTATGGAGCGGATATGTATATAATGAATCTGTTCTAGGTGGACCATCTTGGAAATAGGGGTGACTAAATGAAGAATGCTTTCTGGGCATATTGGTTAATACTTCTTGGTACAGTGATAGTTGTTATAATGATGCTGGTGCAAAATTTAACAACTTCTAGTACACAAGATTATTTCCTAGTAAAAGAAATAACAGAAGCATCAATGATTGATGCCGTAGATTACTCATATTATCGTAAATATGGGGAAATAAAAATTAATAAAGAAAAGTTTTTTGAAAGTTTCTTTCGTAGATTTGCTGAAACAGCATCACTAAATACAACATATACAGTTAGTTTTTATGGAGTATACGAAGCTCCACCAAAAGCTAGTGTAGAAATTAAAAGTAAATCAAATACATTTACAGTATTAGGAGATGCAACAACTATGGATATGGTTGAAAGAATAGATTCAGTTCTAGAAGGAAATGTAATCGATGAATAGTTAAAGGAGGAATAAAAATGGGTGGAATTAAAAATACTTTTACAAAGTTTTTTACTAATAAAACAACTGTAACCATTTTAGGAGTAGTACTAGGGTTAGGAGTTTTAGTAGGGTTCTATATATATAGAGTTAATAAAGAAGTAAATCCAACCAGAGTACCAGTTGCCAAAAGAGAAATACTTGCAACAGAAGAAATAACTAAGGATGACATAGAATATGTTAAAGTTAGAAAAAAATTCTTTAAAAAAGCTGATGTTTATCAAACAACAACTGATTTAATTGGTAAATATGTTGCAACTGGTACAAGTATTCCTAAAGGTGGTATGTTTTATACATCCCAAGTAGTTGAAAAGAAAGAATTACCAAATGCGATATTTGACGAAATACCTGAAGGGTATACAATTTATCAATTAAAGGTAAATGAAACAACTACCTATGCTAATTCAATTTATCCGGGAGATAGAATAGATTTATGGTTAAAAACCACTCAAGATGGTATGTTAGTTTTCGGAGAATTTATTTCTAACATTGAAGTTTTAGCAGTTAGAGATAAATCTGGACAAAACGTATTTGATGTTACGAGTGGAAGACAACCAGCATGGTTATTATTTGCAGTAAAAACTGATATGTATCGTTATTTAAAACTTGCTGAAAATATACCAGGCATGAATATTATCCCTGTACCTAAGAATAATTTAGTTAATCCAGATATTGGTTCAACTGAATATTCTTCACAAGAATTAATTGATTTAATAGATAGTCAAGTACAAAGGATGGGTGCATAAACATGAATGTAATGGAAAAAATAAAAAAATTGCTTTTAAATCGTAACACTGTTACGATTTTAGGCGTACTTGCAGGAGTTATAGCCCTTTGGTTTGCTTATAGTATTACCCTAGATAAAGCTGTAAAACCAACCAGAGTACCTGTTGCAGTAAAAGATATACCAGCTGGTTCGATTATTACAAAAGATGATATAGAATATGTAGATATAAATAGAGATGTTTTAAAAAAAGCAAGTATCATAACAAGTTCTAGTCAATTAATTAACTATTATGTAAATAATAATACATCTGTTACAAAAGGTTCAATGTTTTATACATCTCAAGTAGTAAAAAAGGATGAACTAATAGATAGAGATTTAGAAATAATACCTGAAAATTATAAAATATATTGGTTAAGTGTTGATAATACAACAACATATGCAAATTCAATTTATCCGGGGGATAAAATTGATTTATGGTTATTAACAAAAGTTGAAAATAATTATGTGTATGAACCATTTATTACTAATATTGAAGTATTAAGTGTTAAAGATTCAAAAGGACAAAATGTTTTTGATGTAAATTCTGGAAGAACACCAGCAGTACTAGCTTTTGCAGTACCAAATGATATATTTGTATATTTAAGTAAAGTTGGTTTCTTATCTGGAATGAGTTTATATCCAGTACCAATAAATAAAAATAATGCTGATAAAGATGCAACAACTGAAATAAGTAATAAAGAATTACAAACTTTAATAGATAGTAAATCTATTATAACAAATCCTGATAATACAGAAAATAATGAATAAAAAGAGGTGATAATTGTGAATGATGCTATATTTTCACAAATAGATTTTGGACCTTTAAAAGAGTTTTTAGAAGAAGATAATATTACCGATGTATCATATTCAAATGGTGGTCAAGTTTGGCTAAAAACTCTTGATAAAGGTGTTTATAGGGTAGAACGACCAGAAATAAATAATGCTTTAATGGAAAAGCTTGCTTTTCAATGTTCAAATGTCATGGGTAAAACATTTAATATGGCCCATCCATTTTTGGATGCTGAATCTGCAGAATTACGTTTAAACTTTGTTCATGAATCAATTGCAACAAATGGTATTTGTTGTGTAATAAGAAAGACGCCTGCCAAAATCCGTCTGAACAAAGAAAAGCTTATTAATGAAAAATATGTAACAGAAGATTTACATGACTTTTTAATGACTTGTGTTGAAGGACATTGTAACATCATTGTAAGTGGAGAAACTGGTTCAGGTAAAACAGAACTTGTTAAGTATTTAGCATCTCATACTAAAGAAAATGAAAAGATAATAACTATCGAAGATACTTTGGAACTTCACTTAGATAAGATATTTCCTCACAGAGATATTGTAGCTATGAAAACTAATAATATTGCATCATATTCTGATGTACTAGTAACTTGTATGAGACAAAATCCAAGATGGATTTTACTATCCGAAGTTCGTAGTGCAGAAGCCGTTACAGCAGTTCGTAACTCAATATCATCTGGTCACAACATTATATCAACAATTCACTCTGATAGAGCCTTAAACATACCAATGCGTATGTACAGTTTGCTTGAAAATAGCCAAGACATTGACCAATTCTTAAAATCAATTCATCGTTATGTTCAAATTGGTGTTCATGTTAAAGGTTATATGAGTAAAGAACTAGGAAGATTTCAACGTGAAATAATTGAAGTTGTAGAATTTTATGTTGATGAAAATAATGAAGCAAAAGCTAATATTATTTTTAAGAAAAGCTTAGATGGAAAATTTAGTTTTAATAATCCAAGTAAATATTTAATAGATTACTTAGGTGTTCAAGGGGTAACATTAAAAGAAGATTATTTTGTTAAGAAAAATGATAATCAAAATGAAACAATTGAAAGTTTATAAAAGAAAGGAGCAATTAATATGTTTTCAGTTAATCTAACAGGTTATTTACCAGAGTTATTTATTATTTTAGCAATTGCTGTGATAGTTTTAATAGCTCGTCGAAATCCTGGTGAAAATATATATAAATATGTAACAAATAAAGCTGCAGATGTATATGATAAATATGCTCCATATTCTTTTAAAATGGTTAGGGAAAAAGCTATAGAATTAGGACAAGAATATTCTCCAAGACAATATTTAACACAAGTAATTATACTCGGTGGTATTGCAGCTATAGTTGGTTACTTTTACTTTTATAGTATCATTACTGCCATTATTTATGCAGTAATTGCTATAGCAACAGTTCCATATCTTGCATATCTAAGACTTCAAAGAGTATATAGTGAATACATATTTGAACAAATTCAAACATATACAACCAATGTTATAATGGAATTTAATACAACCCAAAGTTTTGTTAAAGCCCTAGAAGGAGTTAGAGACTCTGGAATACTTGAAGAACCAGTCCTAAGCGATGTTAAAAAAATGATAGATATGTCATATCAAAATGGTACAATTGATGAATCTATACAATATTTTAATAATAAATATCCATTTTATATGGTTAAAAACATGCATCAATTATTCTTACAAATTACTAAAGAAGGTGCAAGAGACTCAGGTCAAGCTTTAGAAAATATGTCACTAGATATCGATGCATTAGTTGAAGGAGTATATCGTGACCAAATGGATAGAAATAATTTCCATGGTAGATTCTTAAGATTTGGTTTAATCCTTTATTTATTAGTAATAGTTCTAAGATTTATGCTTGGTGAAGAAAATTACATTCAATTATTAGATATTTGGTATGTTCAAATAATCTTACATGCAATAGTTATTATAAATGCTTTCTTTATGTTAAGTGGAGAAAAGTACTATAATGAAGATGTGGGGGGAGAATAATGCAAATAGAAGTTATAATAGTGGCAGTTATAGTATTTGGTATTATGACTATAACTGGTCAAATAAGCATGAACCAACTAATCAGTGATAATCAACTTTTATTCTTAAAGATAAAAGAAAAGGACTGGGACTTTTTAGTTCGAGCAAAGTATGGTACTAATGTTAACCCTGATATCTTATTTAATAAAAGAATAAAGAATGCTTTAATAACAATGGCAATAGCATTCGCTATAATGATTAAAGATTTAAATGCTGTTAAAGTTTTATTAATATTTGTCCTTGGTATATTTGTTTTTAAATCATCTTATAATGATATCAAAAAATATTATCAAAGACATATGGCACAGATAGATTCTATGTTACCACATTATTTAAAGAACTTAGAAATTCTAATTCAACATTATACTGTACCAGTAGCAATAGGTAAATCAATGGCAGAAGCTCCCGAAATATTTAAGGATGGTTTACAAGAAATGATAGATTCTATTAATGCTGGGGATGATTCTATTGAACCATATATGGCATTTGCTAGAAAATACCCAGTAAGGGATTCAATGCGTATGATGAGACTTTTATACAGATTAAGTCTAGGTCGTCAAGAAAGAAAACAAGAACAAATCCTAACATTTTCTAGGTCAATATCTTCTTTACAACAAAAAGCTCGTGAAACAAGATATAAAAATCGTCTAGAAAAGATGGAAGGAAAAACCATGAGTATGTTAATAACAACTGGAGTAGGATTAATGGTCTTACTAATTCTAGCAGTTATCCAACTTATGCCAACATAACAAAAAAATAGACATTTAATTTACAAAAAAACGTAATAATAATTGATATTTTAACGAAATTAAGATATAATAAAAATATATTAAAAAGGAGGATAAAAAATGAAAGAGGCAACTGGAGAATTAAATATGACTGTAGTTACTGTAGTTGCAATTGCTGCGGTGGGTGCGTTTTTCTATTTCTTTATTTGGCCTGGTATTCAAGCTGGACTATCAAGAAATACATGTCAAAATCTTTGTCCGGGAGGAGAACTAGATTCAACTCAAGGCCGTGGTGGAGTAGATGTTAATAATAAAACATGTTTCTGTGCTGATGGTACAACAATTGAATTTGGCGACGAAACAAACTAACATACAAGAGGTGAAATAATGAAAGAGGCTACAGGAGAATTAAACTTAACGGTCATAGTTGCAATATCGATCGGTATCTTGTCAGCCTTTTTTTTCGGCGTTTTATGGCCAATGATACATGGCAACTTTGAAAAGAATTCGCAATGCAACAAAGCAATCTGTGACTGTACAAAAGAAGCACGTGAAAGCATAAGTTCTGATGACTATGCCAATAAATGTGTCTGTGCAATGACAAAAGACAAGCTAAAATCAGGTAGTGATGACGATATATTTTATTGTCCATTTAAAGGTTAGGGTGAATATATGAAAGAATCAATGAGTGTAACAACAATATTTCAAATTGTAATATTGTTTATCCTTTTATTTACAGCTATTATGGCTTTAACAATTAATAATTCCAATGCGTTTGGGATAAAGGACCAAATTGTAAATATCATCGAAGCAAGTGGTGGTAATTATATAGATGCAGGTTCTTTAAATGAAGAAATAGTTACTCTAATAGAAAGTACTTCATATAGAACAACTGGAAAATGTGATGAAGACTTTGTTGGTTTTGATAGAAGTGGAGCTCAAGTATCAACAGGTCAAGATGCATCAGTATGTATAAGAGAAGTAAATGCCACAAGTGGGTTAGATAATTACTTACAAGACATACTAGGAGATACTGTCGCAGTTGGCGACTTTAAAACCGGAAAATATTATCAAATAGTAGTATTTTTTCAATTAGATATACCAATTGTAAAACAAGTATATAATTTTGAATCAAAAGCTGAAACAAAAATAATTTATCAATAAGGAGGATTAAATGAAGGCAGTAAGTGAATCAACATGGACATTTCAAATGATTATCTTTTTTATGCTTATATTTGCTTGCTTTCTAACTTTAGTACTAAATTATAATAAAGCTTATGCTATAAAAAATAGAACATTAAGTATCATTGAAAAATATGAAGGAGTAACTTATGAATCTCTTGATATAATAAATGGATACATGTATGAAAAAGGTTATAAAACAACAGGTAAATGCCAAGATGGATGGTTCGGAGCCATAGATTTAGAAGGTAATGTTGAAGAATCAAAAAGTAGTGAACAATATTATTATTGTTTTAAAGAAAATACTAACAATAAAAATCAAATTTATTATGATATAGAAGTATTTTACAAATTTAATTTACCTGTAATAGGTAATATAGCAATGTATAGAATTGCTGGAACAACCAAAGCTTTTGTGGGTTCTTCTGAAAGAATAGGAAGATAAGGAGTGTAAAAATGAATGTAATAGTATCAAATAAATATCAATCATTATTAGCAAGTTTAAATATTGATGTAATAAAAAGTATAAATGGAGAATTTTCTGTTGATGATTTAATTGCTCAATTCTCAACATTTTACTATAATAAAATGATTTTAGATATAACAGCTATAAAAGGTTATGAAGATATAAACATCATGCAAAATTTATCAGTTAATTTTGATATGTCTAAAGTAATTTTATTATTAGATGATTCTGAAGTAGTAAACTCACCGGTTTATATATCACAATTAATATCAATGGGTATATATAACTTTACGAATGATGTAAACACAATTAAGTATTTAATAGATAATCCAAATCAATATAAAGATGTTGCTAATTACCATAATATCAGTGGATTTAAGAAACCAGTCTTAAATGAAAAAGCTATTGATAACACCAGAGGTAAAATAGGACAAAAGATAATTGGTTTTAAAAATGTTACAGAACATGCCGGAGCAACAACATTGATTTATTTACTTAAACTACATTTAGAAAAAAGTTATAAAGTAAAAGCTGTTGAAATAGATAAAAATGATTTTGTATATTTTAATGATGAATCATTAGAAAGCATATCTAGTTTAGGTTTTAATGATTTTTTAAGTCAAAATAGTGATTATGATGTAATACTTGTAGATTTAAATGAAGGAAATGTTTTAGAATATTGTCATGATATAGTATATTTAATTGAACCAGGACTTATTAAATTAAATAAGTTAATTCGTCAAGATAATGCTATATTTGAAAAACTAAGTGATAAAAAGATAGTTTTAAATAGAAGTGTTCTAAGTGAAAAAGATGTTATGGATTTTGAAAAAGAAAGTGGAAGTAAAGTATTTTTCAATATGCCATGTTTAGATGATAAATTAGATGACCAAAAAATAATAAATATTTTCTTAACAAACCTAGGATTTAGTAGAGTAGAAGAAAATTCATCAAATGGAATATTTAGTATTTTTAAATAAGGAGGTTTAGGTTATGGAATTTTGTTATAAAACAGCCACAGTGTGGCAAATGGTTGGGAAATTAATATTTATTTTAAAAATATTAGTACCAATAATAATAATAGTTTTAGGTACAATAGATTTTGGTAAAGCTGTTATATCAAATGATGATAAAGCAGTATCAAAAGCTAGTAAATCATTATTAACAAGAATAATAATTGGGGTATGTATTTTCTTTGTTCCTATTATTATAAATATTATATTTAACATGATAAGTGGTTTTAATGAAGAGATGAAAAAAGATTATACTAACTGTGTAACATGTTTAACAAATCCTTATAATGGATGTGATACATCATATAAAGGAGAAATATTCAAGAAATAATTGACTTTAGCCTTATTTTAAGGTAAAATAGTGATATACAAAGGGAGGAGTGTTGTTTATGACTTTTTGTTCAGATTCAGCAAGTATTTGGTATACATTAGGAATGTTTTTACTAGTATTTAAAATTGTTATTCCAGTTTTATTAATAGTATTTGGAATGATTGACTTAGGAAAAGCAGTTATATCAAGTGATGATAAAGCTGTATCAAAGGCTGCGAAATCATTACTAAACCGCGTTATCGCTGGTATTTGTATCTTCTTCGTACCAACTATTGTAAGTATTTTATTTAAAATGGTAGGTTCATTCGGAGAAGTTAAAGACCAATTTGATATATGTGCAAACTGTATTTCAAATCCTACGAATTCAAATAAATGTCCACAATAATAGGTAAGGACTTATAAAAGCTATGCAAATAGCTTTTTTTAATGCATTAAAAAAAGGATTATTTCTAATCCTTAAGCATTTCTATCTTCGTAATTTCCAGTTTTAGTAAAACCTTCTAAACTACTTTCTTTACTCCATTTATATTCTAAAGTTCTATGCATCCATTTAGAAGTTGTATTAGCATCTAATTTAGCATAACCTTTATATTTATTACTATTGCTTTCTAAATCTCTTTGACATCCACTTTCTTTAGTATATTTAATACTAAATTTAACTGGAGTAAAGTACATATTACCAAACTTAGTACTTGTATAAGCTTTAACACCATTTGCATTATAGTAATTAATTGTTACTGGAACCATCCAATCTCTTTGACCACTGTCTTGTTTTGCATCACCCAAACTATAAGTAAAATTATTTCTACTTAAAGAGTGATATCTAAGTTCACTAGCATTATTAATATCAATATATTGTGAACCAGCATTACTTCCCATTAAATTATTATTTCTATTATTTATAAATGCTTTATAATCACTAGTTGAATCACCAAAATATGAAGAATTAATAACTGAAACTGTTTTAACGTCACTAGGTAGATTTAAATAAAAATCATAAGTAAATGAATTTAAATTATTTACACTTGTTTTAAATCCACTAGTATAATAATCTTTTTCATATTGTTTACAATAATTATATGTTGTAACATCTTCTTTTTTATTTTCTGCTTTAGTATCACTTGAATATCCTTCTGACCAATTAGACCATTTAACATATTCATAATATCTTACTTTCTTAGTTGTATTATTATTGTTGTTATCACAAGTAGTACAACAATTACAACATCCATTTATACATTTAATTTTTACAGTAACTGTTGTTGTAGTTGTAGTAGTGGTTGTTTTCTTATCAGAATTATTACTACTAGAATTATTATTCTTATTAGAATTACTATTATTATTTGAGTTACTATTTGAATTATTATTACTTGAACTATTATTTTTATTATTATCTACAGTATTACTTGTGTTATTATTACATGAGTTATTAACACAAATTTTTTCTTTTTCAATATTAGCTAAAATATAATCTGATTTTTTACCACATTCTAGATTAACTTTTAAAGCATAATTATCTTCAAGAGTTCTAGTTGCTTGAATATAACTATTATCTAAGCTACAAGCCTTACCATTATCAGTAAAATCAATTAATAATTTCTTATCAAGCATTTCACCAAGAGTAAGTTTTTCTGTACTACCAACTTTTTCAGGTAATTTAGATTTAGTAAAATATTCAAATGCCACATTTTTCATAGTTGTAATATTTGTTGTAAAGTCATTAGTTGTATTAGTAGTTGTATTATTATTGTTATTAGCAACCGTATTATTAGTATTATTTTTCTTATGATTAGTTATTTTTGAAAATATAAAACAAGCTAGAAAAATAACTAAAGCTAATATTAACAACTTAATAATGAGTGAACCCCAGTTGATATTTAAACGTTTTTTTCCTTCTTCGTACATAAAAGTACCCCCTCCACTAAGTGCCATTATCTTACCACAAAATGTAGCTTTTGTCAAATTTTTTCCCTTAAGTAACTATATGTTAAATCAATAATAAAATTCCTCTCTAAAAGCTCTTGACACAAATATTTGTTTGTGATATATTATTTGTGCATTAAATTTGCAATTTGTGTTACAATACAAAAGAGAGGTGCAAAGTATGAATAATGATAAAATAATAATTAAAGGTGCCAGAGAAAATAACTTAAAAAATGTTAATATTGAAATACCTAAAAATAAATTAGTGGTTATGACCGGAGTATCAGGTTCAGGAAAAAGTAGCTTAGCATTTGATACAATTTATGCGGAAGGACAAAGAAGATATGTGGAAAGTTTATCTGCTTATGCTCGTCAATTTATCGGAGTTAATGATAAACCAGATGTAGATTCTATCGAAGGATTATCACCATCAATATCAATTGACCAAAAGTCTACAAACAAAAATCCGCGTTCAACTGTTGGTACAATAACAGAAATCTATGATTATCTACGTCTTTTATTTGCGAGAATTGGTATTCCTTATTGTCCAACACACCATAAACCTATAAAAAGTCAAAGTATTGAAGAAATGACTAATAAAGTTATGGAATATGCAAGAAAAACAGTTACAATATTAGCTCCAGTAGTTCACGGAGAAAAGGGAACCCATAAAGAATTATTTGATGAACTTCGTAAAGAAGGATTTACTCGTGTTCGTGTAAATGGTAAAAACATGAGTTTAAATGAAGAAATTACTTTAGAAAAAAATATTAAAGATAATATAGATATAATAATAGATAAAATAACAGTTGATGATGAAGAATACGGAAGAATTTTTGAAGCTATCGAAACAAGTACAAAAAAAGCTGATGGAAAAGTAGTTGTTTTAGTAGATGATGAAGAAATATTCATGAGTGAAAAATATGCTTGTGAAATATGTAATTATTCCATACCAGAACTAGAACCAAGGCTATTTTCATTTAATGCCCCATATGGAGCATGTGAAGAATGTAAAGGGCTAGGAACAAAACTTCATATAAGTAAAGATTTATTAATTCCAGACCCTAACAAATCAATTGTAGAAGGAGCAATCTCTGCTTTAAGTATGGATTCTACTACCTATTTTACCCAAATAGAAACAGTATGTAAGTACTACGATATAAATATGTACGAACCAATAAAAAACATTCCAGAAGAAAAATTAAATTACATTTTATATGGTACAAATGAATTATTAGAATTTAACTATGTTTCTAAAAATGGCAATACTAGAAATACCAAAGGAACATATGAAGGTGTTATTCCATCATTAGAAAGAAGATATGTTGAAACTAAAAGTGGATGGATTAGAGAATGGTTACAAGGTTATATGATTGAAACTGAATGTCCCGTTTGTAAAGGAAAAAGATTACAAAAATCAGTATTATCAATTTACATCAATAATAAAAATATCTTTGATATGTGTGATATGTCTATCAGTGACTTACTTGATTTTGTTAAAAAATTAAAACTTAATAATGAAGAAAAAGAAATAAGTAATCTTATCTTAAAAGAAATTATATCAAGATTAGAGTTCTTAAATAATGTTGGTTTATCTTACTTAACTTTAACCAGAAGTGCTGGAACATTATCTGGGGGAGAAGCTCAAAGAATAAGACTTGCCACTCAAATTGGTTCTAAATTATCCGGAGTTCTTTATGTCCTTGATGAACCTAGTATTGGATTACATCAAAAAGATAATGAACGTTTAATTAATTCTTTAAAAGAAATGCGTGATTTAGGTAATTCACTAATTGTAGTAGAACATGATACCGATACTATGCTTGCATCAGATTACTTAATTGATGTTGGCCCTGGAGCTGGTGAATATGGTGGACAAATAATGGCTGCAGGAACACCAGAAGAGGTTATGAAAAATCCAAATAGTTTAACAGGAAAATACCTAAGTGGAGAACTAAAAATAGAAATACCAGAAAAAAGAAGAAAAGGTAATGGCAAAAAAATAACTATCAAAGGTGCCAAAGAAAATAACTTAAAAAATGTAAATGTTGATATACCTCTTAATAAATTAGTTGTTGTAACTGGGGTATCAGGTTCAGGTAAATCATCACTTATTAACGAAGTTTTATATAAAAGACTGGCATCAGAAATTTACAAAAGTAAAGTTGTACCTGGAGAATGTAAAGAAATTAAAGGTTTAGAAAATATAGATAAAGTTATTCAAATAACTCAAGATGCCATAGGTAGAACTCCAAGGAGTAATCCTGCAACATATGTCGGAGTATTTGATGATATCAGAGACCTTTTTGCCCAAACTAAAGAAGCTAAAATGCGTGGATATGACAAAGGTCGTTTCTCATTTAATGTTAAAGGTGGAAGATGTGAAAACTGTTGGGGAGATGGAGTTAAAAAAATTGAAATGCACTTCCTAGCAGATGTATATGTTCCATGTGATGTTTGTAAAGGAAAAAGATATAATAGAGAAACATTAGAAATAAAATATAAAGGTAAAAATATCAGTGAAGTTTTAGACATGCGTGTCAGTGAAGCCATAGAATTCTTTGAAAATGTTCCAAAAATTTATAATAAATTAAAAGTAATGATGGATGTTGGACTTTCATATATTAAGTTAGGTCAACCAGCACCAACATTATCTGGAGGGGAAGCAGGTCGTGTAAAACTTGCTAAAGAACTTCAAAAAAAAGCAACGGGAAAATCAGTATTTATTCTAGATGAGCCAACAACAGGGCTTCATTCAGATGATATAAAAAAACTATTAGTTATTTTAAACAGAATTGTTGATAATGGGGATACAGTTATTGTTATTGAACATAACTTAGATGTTATTAAAGTAGCAGATTATATCATAGATTTAGGTCCAGACGGTGGTAAATATGGTGGAGAAATAGTTGCAACAGGAACACCAGAAGAAGTTGCTAAAACAAAAGGCTCTTATACTGGAGAGTTTTTAGCAAAAATATTAAAATAGCTTGACAAAGGCGCAAGAATATTGTATATTAATATTGTATTAAATGAAAGCAATTTCATATAATATAAAAGAAACAATTTGTTTCATTAAAAAGTTGGAATACCCTTGCCACAGTAGGGAGTTAAAAAAGTCGGAATACCCTTGCCACAGTAGGGAGTTAAAAAAGTCGGAATACCCTTGCCACAGTAGGGAGTTAAAAAAGTAGCTAGGTTAACTTCCTAGCTTTTATTATAGGAGGTTTGAATGACTAAAGTATTAAAAATTTATTATCTTGATGAAAATTATATTAATTATTTAAGAAAGTTTGATACTAAGGTAGCATATAATAAAAATCAAACTAGACCATATATTGGAATAGTTTACACATTTAATGGATTTAATTATTTTGCACCATTGTCATCACCAAAACCCAAACATTTAAAAATGAGTGATAAGGCAATGGATATTTTTAAAATTGATAATGGAAATTTAGGGATAGTTAATATAAACAATATGATACCAACACCAATTGAATGTATAACAGAAGTGTTACCAACATTAAAAAATAAAAGCAAATATAAAATATTGGTAGAAAACCAAGCAATTTACATAAACAATAATAAAAATAAATTATTTAAGAAAGTAAAGTTTTTTAGAAATCAATATGACAATGGTCATTTACCTCAAAGAATAAAGGAAAGGTGTTGTAACTTCAATTTACTTGAAGAAAAATGCTTGAATTATATAAAGTCTTAAAAAAATATATATGATTATTTTGGGCTAAAATTTTTTTTACAATTATTGGGTATAATTAAAATGTAAGTGTTACCCACAAATTAAATAATGCTTGCAAAATTTGTGGTTTTGAGATACTATACCTCTGTTAAGAGGTAGTTTTTTTTATTAATAAAAAATATTGAAATAAATTGACAAAAGATATTAATTGTCTGTACAATTAAATTATATTTAATTAGTGCACATTTATGTGGTATTTCACTTTTTAAAGTGCGCCTCCGTTTGGAGGCTTTTTAAATAAAATAAATCTATGTAAAAGTTATGTAAATACAGTATTTATTTACATAACTTTTACATAATAAATTATATAGTATTTAATAATATTAAAAAAATTGTTATAATAAATAAAGGAGATGAAGTAATTATGAATAGATATATTTTTACAATTGGTAATTTCAAACTAGAATGGTATTCCGTTTTAATAATAATCGGAGCTATGATTGGAATTACTATGATTTTAAAAGAAGCTAAAAGATATAAGTTTTCAACAGATTTTGTTTTTAATATGCTTTTCTGGGCAATTATCTTTGGTATCATCGGAGCTCGAGTATATTATGTTTTATTTAATCTAGAATTATATGATAATTTCTGGGATGCTTGTAAAATCTGGGAAGGGGGCTTAGCAATACATGGAGGTATTATCGCCGGAGCTTTAGTAATTTATCTTTATTGCAAAAAGTATAAAGTACGAACAATAAGAATGTTTGACTTTATTGTTCCAGCCTTAATACTTGCTCAAGCTATAGGAAGATGGGGTAACTTCTTTAATGGTGAAGCCCATGGACCAGCAACAACACTAGCACATTTACAAAGTCTACATATTCCTGAATTTATCATTAATGGCATGAATATTGATGGAATATATTATACCCCAACATTCTTATATGAATCATTATGGTGTTTTGTAGGTTTTATAATTCTTCTTATAGTTAGAAGATTAAAAATTACTAAAGTAGGTCAACCATTTGCATTATACTTAATGTGGTATGGTCTAGGGCGTTTTATCATTGAAGCAATGCGCACAGACTCATTAATGCTCGGAGGATTTAAAATAGCTCAAATAGTTTCTGTAATAATGATTTTAACTGGGTTAATAATAATAATGATAACAGGAAGAAAAGGAAGATATGAAGATTTATATGACCAAGATGAAAATGAAGTTGTAAAATTCTAAAGGAGGATATATATGTATGATATTATAATAATAGGAATGGGTATAAGTGGAATAACTGCAGGTATATATGCTAAAAGAAGTAATAAAAAAGTATTACTTATAGATAAAGGTTTACCTGGGGGACTACTTAATAACATTGATAAAATAAGTAATTATCCGGGATTAATAAATATATCTGGACCAGATTTTGCAGATATTTTAGAGACTCAAGTAAAAGAATTAGATATTCCATATGTTTTAGAAGAAGTAAAAGAAGTAGATTTAACAAAAGAAATAAAAAAAGTAATAACTTCAAATAATACATATGAAACTAAAAAAATAATATTTGCTATGGGAAGAAAACCAAAGTATTTAGGTTTAGATAATGAAGAATATTTATTAGGAAAAGGTTTATCAACTTGTGCTATGTGTGATGCCAATTTTTATAAAAATGAAAGTATTGCTATAGTTGGAACAGGAAATAGTGCTTTACAAGAAGCTTTATATTTAGCAAATATAGTAAGTCATATTTATTTAATAAATAGAAGAGATGGCTTTAGAGGGGAAGAAATGCTTGTTAAAGAAGTAAAAGATAATCCTAAGATAGAAATAATATATAATGCCAATATTGTATCTATGAATGAAGAAAATAATAAATTAACAAGTATTACTTTAGATAATAAAGAAACTTTAGAAGTAAAAGGAGTATTTATTTATATTGGTTATAGACCAGCAACAGAATTTTTACCTAAAGAAATATTAGATGAAAATGGTTATATAATCGTAAATGAAAAGTTAGAAACTCCAATAAAAGATGTTTATGCTATCGGAGATGTTATAAAAAAAGATACATATCAATTAGTAACAGCAACATCAGATGGAGCAAGAGTTATTTATAATATGAAATAATATATAAAAAAATAAATTATCAATCACTGGTAATTTATTTTTTTTTGTAATTCACTATATCTTCATCACTTATATCTAATATTTTAATTAATTTCTTTAATGTTTTTAAACTTGTTTCTGTGTGACCACTTTCTATTTTTTGTAATTGTCTTGGAGAAATGTCTAAAAGCTCTGCAAGTTTTTCTTGAGTTAAGTTATGTATCTTGCGATATTTTTTTATCATTCCTCTCACCAGTGATATTATCACATATAATTTACTTTTTCAGTGGAGGAAAAGCCCTAAATTGCACATTTGTGTGAATATAGGGCTTTTTTTTTTTTTTTTTTCGGTTAAAATGGGTATGTAAAATAAAATATCCGTGCGTGATATTGTGAAGAAGGAGTAGATTTATAATGGAAAATAAAAAGCAAGCAATAATATTAAGTGTGGTAGCAATAG
>OGPV01000007.1_pt1 | contig 128527 bp, 103 predicted proteins | sample 1553001 | NCBI WGS metagenome assembly OGPV01 (sample SAMEA2580268, study PRJEB22360) | human gut metagenome | biome: human gut; feature: human-associated habitat; material: faeces | place: Denmark | collected 2008/2010
CACGAAGGTATGGGAAAGAACCATGCTAGTCAATACGCCAAATTTGGAAGCTTACGCATGAACATCATATGGAAAAGGAACAGATGCATTACTTAACTCACGGATTCTATCAATAGGGTCTAAACGTCTTGTCATTCCTATTTTATATATATCTCTACCAAATGATCCTATATTAGAAATAACATAAACATACCCTCTGCGAGTCTGTTGTGCCATAGAAATAGCTCTTTCTTTGTTTAGTTGTGCTTCTTTTAACTGTTCTTGTAAATATTTTATCTTTTCTGTTAACTTCTCTAACTTTATACCCGTTGCCTTTTCAACCTCTGATTGAACCTTTTTAATAGCCTTCTGATAGTATATTTCCTCTTCTTCAGCTTTTTTTCTCTCTCTCTCTCAATTTCTCTAAGCGCTTTTTCTTCTTCTTTTCTTTCCTCTCTTATGGCTTTTTCTTCTTCCTTTTCGGCTTTTTTCTTTAAATCATATTCACAAATAATATTTAATTCTCTTACTTTAAGTTCAAAATAGCTACTAGATATTTTTATACAATTTTTTTCTCCTAGGGCATTTAATTTTTTATATACTCTATTCAAGCGTTCTAATAACAATTGATAATTATCCCATCTTACTTTAGCCATAATTGCATTACAGTCACCATTAAAGGCCCTCAAGATAAGCTGGGTATTATTTTTTACAAAAGATTGACCTTTAACTGTACTTCCATTAATTGTCCAAGTCGTATCACAAATTGCAGCTGTATTATTTTTTATCATTTCTTTCTGCAAATCAATAACATGTTCCAGTTCTTTTTTATAGGTTTCAGAATCTTCCCAATTATAAATTGGTTTATAAATGCCATAATCTATTATATTTATATCACTAGTAAGCTTCTGAATATCGTTAGATAGTTCATTATATGTAGCTAAACTTTTCAAATAATCCTGATTAAGATATTCTTTTTTGTGTTTTAAATATTTTATCTTTTTCTGAATATCTTCTAGATCCTTTAATAATTCAAGTTTATAATCCTCATAAAAATGTATATCTCCTTCCAAACGAGATATTTCACTGTTTAATGCTATCTTCTTATCTTTAAACTCTTCACTCATATTCAGTTATGATATAAAATATGCGTAATATATGGTGTGTATTTAATTTATTTAGCTCTTACATTTATGCGCCAATAGCCGCCAAAGTCAGCACCCTCACGAAATAAGATACCCATAGAACGTAACTTTGCAATTTGCTTTTCTACGGCACGAGAACTTATGCCAATTTTATAAGCCATCGCTTCAGCTGATATTGAAGGATCGGAAATGACTAAATCAATAATTTTCTGTGCTGTTTTTCCTATATTTTTAGTTTTATCTACAACCTCTCCGAACCTTCTCTCCGAACTTTTAGGGAAGTCTCCGAACCTTCTCACCGAAGATTTCTGTAAATCACCGAAGGCTTTCTCCGAACTTTCTTTGTTTACAGGGTACTTTTCGAGAGTACTATTTACCTTGTTGGCCACTTCCTCAATAGGTATCCTTCCGTTTTCTCCCCAATTCAGATTATAGAATGTGGTATAGAAAGAAATTGCTTCCGTTTGATATTGTGGTTCTTTGCCCGGTAGGAAATTAGGCAGTTTCTCCGTAAGTTCCCGCATTTTCCTTAAGCCTGAACCACGTTTTTCCATATAATCCAATTGAGTAAACATATCAGCTATGACAGGGTTACGGCGCATGGACGGCACTTTGTATATGTCTCGGTCTTGAATTTGTGTACCATCAAGCATTGCTCCTGGTGATACCAATTCTACTCGGTCATCATAGATATCAATATGTACTTCGCCACCCATAACTGTGTAATCTCTATGTATAAGATGGTTTACCAATCCTTCAAAGATTGCACGATTGGAATAGTCTGGGAGATTCAGGCGATAGTTCGGCATCTTCACCCATCCGCTCATGGTATAGTTCTTGATGAAATCCATACCATATTTCAAAAGCAATACAAGATTTGCCCGATGTTCTACTGAACTGATAGCATCGTCTTTATAAAGTCCTGTCCAACGGGTGCAGAAAATACGTGATTGGAATACAGTACAGTTGTCTACAAACAGCAATCCGGCATTGGTCAGCTTACCGTCGGATGTGACAAGTCCGAATGATTCCAAATACTTATCATTCCATTCCTGATGGGTTTGCTCACGGAAAGTGTTGGCAAGGATAACGAAAGAATGTTTGTTGGCGTCTACTTGTGTAGGTAGCGAATCCCAAGTCATGTGCGTACCCTTTAATACTAATGAAAGAAGTTGTAGCGAGTTGCATTCCACACTTTCATTACCGACTCGTGTATAAGCTGTACGTGTTCCGTCTTGATAATAATAATATGGTGTCAGCGTTCCCGCCTTTACTCTCACTTCAAGCAGGGTACGTCCTTCGTGTTCAATCGGAATAAGTTGTACCTCCGGTACTGGGTCAAGCTTTGCCTTTATCATTTCACTGATAAAATCGGCATCTGCCTGCGGGTTCTCCAAACCTACAATCACTCCGTCATCGTTTACTCCATAGAATAGACTGCCACCATCCGTATTAGCAAAAGCTGACACGGATTTAAGCCATGACTTCACTTTCTTACGTTCCAGCATTTCCTTGAAATCGTAAGACGAGCATTCTGCTATCAATGTATTGTTATGAATTTGCATCGTTTTGTTTTCGTTGTTAGGCTATAAGGACCAAGTTCTATAACAAAGGTAAGGATAAAACCGGATATTCTGTTAAAATTACCCATTGATTTGATTATTATGTGTTTATATCACGATATTTATTAAATATCCGTACTTTTGCAATAAAGAGCTGTGGTTGCTTATGGATGCTTATTGGGGGCTATTGCTGGAAAATGGATACCATTAAAGATTTAATGGGATATACAAATGTCAGAACCACGTGGATTCATATGTTCATCGTACATGATATCAAGTAGCTCATTTGCAAGTTTACCATCTGTGATTTTAATAATGTTATCTTCCTCTGTTACATAGCCAAGTATATTGATACTGCCATACCAGACCGTGTACCTATCTATGATACACGAGGATAAGGATAGTTTAGGTACAATCTTTACATATAATCCCAAACTTTTTAGATAATTCGTCTGACTGCTTTCCTCTGATGTAAGAATTGCAACTTGAATACCACTTGCATGAAGCTCTCTGAGTATTTTAATAAATGTGTTTCGTTCTGTACGATAGAGTTTTGGAGAGGATATGACAATAGATTGTTTTGAACTTTTCAAATTTTGCATAAATGCCAAACGGAATGTGTTACCATTGAAAATCTGTCCTTCATATGATGATATTTGTAAGTCATCTGTATTATCAAACAGCGTCTGAGTATCTTTTGATAGTACACGATAACCGATGGCAGAGTATCCTTTCAGGCGTTTACGATACATGTTCTCACAAACAGGTTCGTGTATATCAATATAGTCATAAATACGAACATCTTTCTTGCCCTCATTCTCACGGTGCAAACGTCCGGCATATTGTGCCACCAATCCTTTCCATGAGATTGGCAGTGCCAAAAACAGTGTATCAAGTCGTGGATAGTCAAATCCCTCTCCCACATATTTTCCTGTGGCTACTATTACAAGAGGGGTATCTTTGGGTATATCCTGTAACTTTTGCAGCGTTTCTCTCTTGTTCTTTGCAGTCCCTTCTCCTGTGAGTTGTATGATGTTGGCTACATGCTGCTTCAACATTTCGGCAAGCAATTCCACATGAGAAGTTCTGGCGGTAAGTATTATAGGTGTTCGGCCTGCAGCCACAACATTAAGGACATCCTCTATTATAAGATTATTCCGTATTTCCGATTCTGCGAGGGATTGTGATAGTGCCGTAAACGATTGTTTATCATCGGTAACAGGTCTGTAAGATGTAAATCTCGGCACAAGATAACGGCTGCTGTATCTGTGCCTTGGCATCGGCAAAAAAACGAATCGGACCGCATTGCATGAAGATAATAGGCTGCAAACCATCTTTGCGGATGGGAGTGGCAGTAAGTCCATAGACATAATGTGCCGTAACGTGTTTTAATACATTCTCGAATGTGATGGAAGATACGTGATGACACTCGTCCACAATGACCATCCCGTATTCTTTTACAAAAGGCTTGACTTCGTCATTGTCAAAACATGACTGTATAAGAGCTATATCAATAACGCCATGCAAAGTGTTAGAGGTAGAATCAAGACACCCGACCGGAGAAAAAGCCTTCTTCCTGCCTCGTTTCTTGGAAATCTCCTCTTCTGTAAAATCTATGTCAAGAAATTCAGACAGACGTTCATGCCATTGCATAAGCAATGCCTTGGAGTGTACCAGAATAAGTGTATTTGTCTTTCTTCGGGCAATCAGAGCTGCGGCTGTAACAGTCTTTCCAAAGGCTGTCGTTGCAGACAACACACCGTTGGAAAATGGCATGAGGGCATTGATAGCATCCAACTGTTCATCGCGTTCCTTTCCTTTGAATGTTACGCCAATAGGTTTACCATGATTTGTATTATCAACTATCTCATAATCAATTTTGAGGGAATACAGCATGTTGATAATGGCATCCTCACACCCCCGAGGCATTGCAAGATATTCATCGGTAAAATCTGCACGGCAGATAATACGAGGAATGTTATATGTGGAAATACGCATCGCCTGTTTGCTGTAAAATTCAGGATTTTTGAACGCCGCAATATGCTTCAAATGATTACTAACCTTATCTGAAATAGATTTTAAAGGAATATATATCCTGTCTGATTTATGTATTATAAGTCTGCCGTTAAAGTCTTCCTGGCTCACATCTTGTATGACTGGTATTTCCCACGGTTTATTTTCTGAAGATGTGGCCAATGTTCCAAAATCTTCCTGCTGATGCTGTGTCAATAATGCATCTACGGTACTTTCATCTATTTTTCTTACATTGTATAGGTATGCCCATTGATCCTGAAACGGAAGAAACTGATCATCTACAAAAACGCTGTTTCCTGCTTTCCTGGCTTTTCCCTGCAATGGTAATGCAATGAGATTGCCGAATCCGCCTTCTGGTACTTTATCCTGATTGGGAAAGAAACGATCGTATGAATTGAATGTAGTCCGTCCATTGCGCTTCATGGCTTCTGTAAGAATTGTATAGCCTAATTTCCTTGCTTTGCAGGCCGGTATGGGTTCATTAAAGAAAGTCCACACATGCGCGCCATTGCCAGATCGTGATCGTTCTATACTGAACGGAATTCTCCACTCTTTGCAAATGGAAATAAATGCCAATACATCGTTCTTATATCCATGAGTGCAATTTTTGTCATCAAAATCAGCACAAAGGAAAGAACATTTATTATTAGAAGTAACAACGTACAGACCTATAACATCGCATCCGTTCTCATCTTTACCTTCCAGATGTCGGTATATGTCTTGATTGGTTAACGGGGCAAAATTGCGGTTGGGACACTCTGCACATTTATGCTTTTTTTTGTCACATATTCCTCTACGCCATTCATTGATGCAGACAGGTTGGTAACCACCCTTTTCTGTGGTTTTGCTGAACCATCGTCGTGCAAATACATCATCTCGCCCCTTGAAAAAGTTACGGAATAATGCAATTTTATCATCAAGAGAGAGTTTGATTGGAGGGTATATTATGGAAGAAAATGCTGTGCTTTCATCAGGACGTTTGATTGGGGAATAAACTATACCATGCTGTGAAAGTATAGATTTCAGTTCTTCATTTTCGGCAAGCAGGGCATCGTATTTAATGACAAGCGCATTGTATTTCTCTTGAAAACTGTCCATCTGTTATTTTGTTGCTATTAAACCACACAGCAATGCAATTCCAAAACTCAGAAATGTTCCGGCAAGGACATACTCTGTTTTTGCTGTATCTGTGTCTTTGAATCGGAGTATGGATTTTGCCGCTATGATAAAACCGATTGCTTCATATTGCCCAAGGATAACGAATAAGATGGTAAGAATTCGTTCTAAGTTTCCAATTAGCGCTCCTGCATTTTTGATGTTTTCACAGGATTGTGTTTCTCCAACTTGATATTTCTTTAAGACCAACTTAATCAGGATGTTTGCAGGCTTGATGCACAATAATATCGCCAATATGAAAAGAGGTATTGAGAAACTGCTATTGCAATCTATTGATTGGATTGGTAGCTTTGTTGTAGTGTCAAAAGAAGATGTCACTATAATCAGTATCGCCCAATGAACAATCTGATCAATAACAAAACTCCATAATCCTTTAGGACTATATGTTTTGATAACATCTATTACCAGATGGGAAAAAGCAATGGCAAGTGCATAAAATCCGAAATCATAAACAGGAACAGCTACCCACGACATGCCACCGATGACAAGCGAATGTACATACAGAAACCAGCTTTTGAATTTCCTTTCCTCTTTCTGTGTACAATATTTATCATTTTGCAGGTAGAAGTCGCCTATAACATGTGCCAATAGCAGACTTAAGAATAACCAATTATTCATATTCTTCAAAATTTACCTGTTCAAAATATTTTATGGCTTCTTCTATACAATACCATTTTGTGGCTGTAGAAGCATTATTTACACTGGCTTGAGATATACCCAATTTCTTGGCAATGTCTGCCTCTTTGAAACCAAGCAATTTATAGTAAACGACTTCACTTTGGCGCATAGTCATATCATTAAATATGGCATCGGTCAATAGGGCTATAGTTTGTAATGGGGCAGATAATTGCTTGTTACTTGTTTGTACAGACATGGTTCCCTTATTTAAGGAACTCATTTCCTCAAGCGCACGTCCTGACAGATATATGGCCTCACCATCCCAAATGCCTTGTTCGATATCCACTATTCTCATATCTCCGATACCAATAGCCATCCTTATTCCGTATGTATGGAAATTTTTCGTCTTTTCATTTTTAGCTGTGGAAAAAGATTTGATGCAGGATTTGATTATAAAGGCTATCCGGAATACGTTTGATACACTTTGCATTACGCACTCTATATAATCCCCTTTGATTTGGCGACCTTCAAAATCAGGATAACTCACTTTTAGCAAGCCAAATAATGATTCTATCCTTTGCTTTAATCCTATAGTTTCATTCACAGACAAGGAAGTGGATGCTACTATATCCGCTGAAATTGTTGCAAACATATTATTGATCATTGATTTGATAACAAAAGTATGATTTTTCTTTTATCTTACCAAAGATATAGGCTAAATAGTCTATAATTGTAAAATATAGATGAATAAGTATATAATGGTGGCTTATATATAATATAACCTATAATCAAGTAGGAGGAAAACTGCTTTGTTTTTCTCCTACTTGATTTATAGAATTTATTACTGATTTTTACCTGAACTCATCTGAGTCATTCTATTCAGCCTTTAGCTGACTGTCCGTCACGATAAGCATTCATACCGTTATTTCTTCTTGCTCAGTTCTGCCCGTATACGACTGAGCGACTGAGGTGTGATAAACAAATAAGAAGCGATGTGCTTCAGCGGTACGTGCTGTAATAATTCTGGATTTTGCTCCAGGAGTGTCAGGTAACGCTGTTTGGCTTGTGCAGCACCTCCGTTTATCATCCAGTTTTCCATGTCCAGAAACTGGCGTTCAAAGATGATTCTTCCGATGTTGGCGAACAAGACGGAAGAAGAGAAAAAAGTCTCCAGCTTGCTTTTAGAAATGCGGTAGACACGGCTGTCGCTCATAGCTTCGATGGAAACCAGAGAAGGAAGTCCGGCCACATATCCCCAGGAGGAAAAGATACTGTCACCTTGAAAGGCAAACCAGAGCGAAACATCCACTCCGTCGCGCAGATAATGTCCTCTCCAGATGCCGTCGGCTACCAGGTAGAAGGAAGAGTTACGCTCTCCCTCCCGTACGATATGTTCCCCTTTCCGGTAGGTTAGCAGTTCCATCTGTTCCAGCAGCTTTTCGGCTTCCGGCTGTGCCAGTCCGTATTTTTCACGAAGTATCTCAATAAAAGCTTTCATACCTTTTTGCGTTTATGCAGGCACAAAGGTAATAAATCTTTAGCTTCGTTTCCTGCGACAATAAATGGTAATGACAAAAAGAAAGGTCAGCAGTTCGGAAACGGGGACGGCCAGCCAGATTCCCGGTACTCCCCACAGGATGGGCATCAGCCAGAAACAGAACAGGATGAGGATAAAACCACGCAGCAGGGTGATAGCCATGGCCGGACGGTCGCGTTCTACACTCTGGAAATAGCCGATGGACACAATGTTGATGCCGAAGCACACGAAGCCGGAAGCAAACAGGGGAAGTCCTTTGACGGCCAGGTCGTGTGCCGGATAGGAACTGTCGATAAACCATGAGGTGATTTGGGTGGAGAACAGGGCTGTAACGGCAAATACCACGACACCGCAGGAGATGGCGGTCAGCAGGGCCAGGCGAAAGGCAGCACGTACGCGCTCCGGATTTCCGGCTCCAAAGTTGTAGCTGAGAATGGGCTGTGCCGACTGGGCAATGGCATTGTATACCATAAAAATGATGGGGAAGAAGTAGCAGGCGATGCTGTAGGCAGCCACTCCGTCTTCACCCAGGTAGTGAATGAATACGTAGTTGCCGGTAAACATCATGGTGGCAATGGCTGCTTCACAGAGGAAACTGGACAATCCCAGTTTGCACATATAGCCCGTGTTGCGGAGGGTGAGACGCAGACTCTTGGATGATAATTTCACTTTGCACAAGTGCAGTACCCGGTGCGGCTGCATCAGGTAAATCAGAATCATCAGGGCACCTACGATGTATCCCAGGCTGGTAGCTAAGGCCGCACCGAACATTCCCCATTTAAGAACGAAAATAAACAGATAGTCCAGTCCGATATTCAGCAGGGCCGGTATGATGTTGCACACCATGGCATAGTTGGGCGAGCCGTCCAGTCGCACGAAGAACATGCCGGAACTCAGCAGGGCACTGAAGACTAGGAAGGGGACAAACCAGTGCATGTATTCCGTGGCGAGAGGCAGCAGGCGGGGAGAGCTTCCCAGCAGCAAGGCAATTTTCTCCACGTTGCAGAGGATGACTGCGGCATAGGCGATGAGCAATAAGGAGGAAACCACTACTGCTTGCGTAATATTGATGCGGGCGACCTTTACCTTTCCTTGCGACAGGTGAATGGAGGCTACAACCGATGCACCGATACCGAACATCAGCGCCACTCCCGTATTGATGAGAAAAAGCGGAGCCGTAATGTTGACGGCAGCCAGGGCGTCACTGCCGATACCTTTTCCCACAAAAATGCCGTCGGTAATGATGAAGATGGCCGAGAAAATCATTCCCAGCACTGTAGGGATAAGTAATTTCCGGAATAATTTCGGAATGTCCATACTTCCGAAGTCAATACTGTCTTTCATGTCTTTTCTCTGTTTTTGAATTTGGCTGCGAAGGTAAGCCAATTCTTACACTAAAAAATTCACAAATGGTAATAAATCATTTTTTAGTCTCTTCCTGCAAATGCACCGAAAAAGGTTTGGGGGGCTGGTTTCTACGGTTCAGTCACTTCAGGCGCGGCTTGGGAATAATTCCTATGAAAGGGGACGATGGGGCCTGCTATCTTTGTGGCGTAGAATGATAATATTGTAGAAGAATGAAAACAGAGATTTTATTTCTTGCAGGGATGTGCTTGTGCGCATGCAGCCGTACGCCACAGGAACAGACTTCTTTTCCCAGCGTGAAGGTAGTTCATGCCGAAATCATGGAGGCTCCCTCTTCACGGTGTTATACGTTTATTTCGCAGCCTTACCGCTTGTCTGAATTATCTTTTCGGGTGGGAGGACCTGTGCATGCATTTGATGTGCAGCAGGGACAGTTTTTCCGGAAGGGACAACTGATTGCGGCCATTGATGAACGTGATTTTGTCATCCAGAAGCAGCGCACGGAGGCATTGTATCGTCAGGCGGAGGTCGATTATGCTCGTATATCCAGCTTGTATGCCAAAGATAACATCTCCGGCATGAATTATGAGCAGGCAAAGGCAAACTACGAACGCACCAAAGCGGATTATGAAGCGGCAGTCAACGCGTGGGAAGACAGCCGTTTGTATGCGCCTTTCGATGGTTATGTGCAGCAGGCACATATCGAGCGCTACCAGGATGTGAAACCGTCGGTTCCGGTGGTGACGTTTATCGACCTTTCACGCATTAAGGTAGAAGCCTACGTGCCCGAGGATATGGCGTTGCAGATGCGGCAAAAAGATTCTGTGGCGTGTGTGGTCCGCTTCAATGCACTTCCTGACAGGGAATTTGTGCCTTCTGAATATTTCCTGACGCAGCGTATGTCGCTGGCAGCCATTATCATTGCCATGGGTATGTTGGTGGACAATGCCATTGTGGTGTACGATGCCGCACTGGTGAACATGCAGCGGGGCATGCGGAAAAGAAAAGCCATACTGGATGCCGTGTCGGGCACTTCCATGCCGCTGTTGGGAGCGACCCTGATTGCGGTACTGACTTTTCTTCCGGTCTACCTGTCGCCGCATATCACTGGTGAAATCCTGTCTTCACTGTTCATTGTTATTGCGGTATCCCTTTTGTTGAGCTGGGTACTGGCCATTACGCAGAATGTATTCTTTGTGCAGGAGTTTGTGCGTCGTCCGCGTCCGGATGAGCTGAAGGGCGAACTGTTCAGCGGCCGTGCATACGACCTGTTCCGGCAGGCATTGAGATGGACTATACAGAGACGCTATGTGGTTTTAGGAGCGATGGTGCTGTTGCTGGTCATTGCCGGATGGGGATTCCGCTTTATTCCGCAGCAGTTTATGCCCTTGCTCAACAAGCAATATTTTTCGGTCGATGTTTGGTTGCCCGAGGGTACACGTATAGAAGAAAGTGACCGTCAGATGACGGAGATGACAGCCTATCTGAATTCGTTGGAAGGAGTGAAAAAGGTGTTGTCGTTTGTCGGGCAGACGCCGCCCCGTTATTACCTGGCCAATGCGGCTTATGGTCCGCAGCCTAATTATGCGCAATGTCTGGTAGAAGCTGACACGCCAGAGAAGTCACGTGAGCTTCAGGCTATGCTGTACGACCGTCTGCCGGCCATGTTTCCGGACGCGCTGGTTCGCGTGAACAGTTTCGAGATAAACTCCATCCCGCAGGCCTTGATTGAGGCACGCTTCTGCGGAGATGATCCGGAGGTACTCGATTCTTTGACCAACCTGGCGCTGGAAATCATGCGGAAGAATCCCAAGGTGCTGAATGCCCGCAATGAGTGGGGAAGCATGGCACTGATGATTAAGGCCGATTATGATCCGGTAAAGGCCGGAAGGCTGAATGTGGGACGGCATGACATGATGAATGCTGTGAAAGCCGTCAATGACGGTACAGCCGTAGGGGTATATCGTGACCGCGACAAGAAAGTGCCGGTGTTGCTGCATACGGATGTCAAAGGTTCCTGGGACATGGAAAGCGTGGAGGACTTGCCGATATGGAACGGGCGTAATTCTGCTCCGCTGGGGCAGGTGGCCAACGGCATCGGACTGGCATGGGAATATCCCCTTGTGCGCACGTACGACCGGAAGCTTTCCATGGCTGCACTGACTAAGTATTTCCCGCTGGCACTTATCATGCTGCTGGTTATTCTGGTCATGCTGTTTGGCAACTTTCGTCAGCCCTTGATTATTTTCCTCATTCTACCCTTGTCTTTGATAGGGATGGTCTTTGGTCTGTGGGTCACCGGATTTCAGTTTGGCTTTTTCTGTATCGCAGGCTGGCTGGGATTGCTGGGAATGATTATCAAGAATGTGATTGTGCTGCTCGACGAGGTAAATATTCAGCAGAAGGCTGGTGTGGAGCCTTATACGGCTGTGATAGAGGCCACGGTTTCCAGAGCCCGTCCGGTATTGATGGCGGCCCTGACCACGGTGTTCGGAAGCATCCCGTTGTTGTTTGATATTGTGTTTGGCGGGATGGCGGCTACCATTGTGTTCAGACTTTCCTTTGCCACCCTTCTGACGCTGTTTGTCACTCCGGCCCTGTACACGATTTTCTATAAAATATCCAAACGGGGTGAATAAAAAGAAGAAATGTGTGGCCCGATAAAAAATGTTTCTCTAATTTTATAACTATATTGAGATGAATAGAAGAATGATGATGTGCTGCATGCTGGGACTGGCGCTGGGAGTCCATGCCCAGGAGAGTGTATTCTTGCAGCAGTATCGTGAAAAGGTGAAGGCCTATAATCAGGATATAAAGTCGGCAGGATATGCCGTTTCCATCCGTCAGGAGGCTGAAAAATCGGCTAAGGCCGATTTTCTTCCTTCGCTGAGCGGAAATGCCAATGCCAGTTACACGGGTAACCCGCTGGAACTCTACAGGGAACTTCCGTCCATAGAAACTCCGCTGTATTTTCAGGGGCGTGACACCAAGTACGGGGCTTCCGTGACCTTGTTGCAGCCTGTCTATTCGGGAGGGGCACTGAAAGCCGGACTGGAGAAATCCCGAAAGGAAAAGGAGAGTGCCTTGTACGAAGAAAAGCGGGTGACGAACGACGTGCTGTATCAGGCAGACCAGTATTACTGGAATAAGGTGGCCTGTGAGGAAATGGTGGAGGTGGCTGCCCGGATTGCCAACTCACGGTATCTTCCCAAACTGTCTGTCGGGGTAGACGGAAGTTATTCTTCGCCCGGATATGACTTTAACTCAGATTTGGACCCTAATTACATGGTGTATGCCAAACTGAGCGTACCGATTTTTGAATGGGGAAAGCGGAAGAATACACGGCGCATCGGCAAGCTCGATGTGAACAGGGCGCTGGAGAACCAGAGTAAGGTGGCCGACGGCGTTCGCTTGGAAGTGGAGACTGCTTACTATACTTATACGCAGGCCGTACGTCAGGTGTGCCTGACGGAAAGCTCGCTAGCCAAGGCGGCAACGAGTGAGCAGTTGGCCATGGACAAGTACAAGGAAGGTACCATTTCTATTGTCGAGGTGCTCAATGCGCAGATGTATCATCAGGAGGCGGAGTTAAGCCATATTCGTTCGAAGCTCCGTGCGCAACTGGCAAAGAGCAGTCTGGAACGGGCTGTCGGCCGTTTGGGCGAGTACTGATGTGAAGGGATTGTAATAATAAAGTAAACATAAAGCATGAAACAAGGAATGAATTCCGTGAACCGGTATTTGTGGGACGTACTGCTGTATGCCTGCATGGGATGTTTTTCGTACTTCTTTTTGGTGCACTATGCCGATATTCCCGTGCGGTTACAGGACAGGCTGATGACCTTTCATACGTTTCTGGCTGTCATTGTGTCGTTTTGCGGAGTGGGACTGAGCATGCGCTACATTAATGAGCGGCTGCTGACGTATTACCCTTATTTTCTGCGGAACAAACGCATGCTGTCGGCCAGACTGATTGCGGCAGCCGTTATCCTGCTTTTGTCCAATTACCTGCTGTTGGTGTCGGTCAAAGCATTGGCCGGCGTGGCTTCTCCCTTTCATCTTCAGCGCAGCGGACTGACGGTAATTCTGCTGGTCTGGCTGGTGGAGCTGGTGATTGTGGGATAGTTTATCCTGAACCGTTTCTATGTGGACGTGGTACGCCTTTACAAGCGTGCCGAAGAGCTGGAGGAAAGCACGGCCGAGGCTCGCTACCGCACTTTGCAGAACCAGTTGAATCCGCATTTCCTGTTTAACAGTCTGAATACCCTTGTTTCTGAAATCGAATATAACCCTGTGAATGCCATAGAATTTACCCGTAATCTGGCCGATACGTACCGCTATATCCTGTATTGTCAGGATAAGCATACGGTGGAGCTGAACGAAGAACTTCAGTTCCTGGATACTTACGTACTGTTGCAGAAGGTACGTCTGGGAGATTGCTTGCAGGTGGACAACCGGATTGCCGATAAGTTTGGCGAGACACCGGTGCCGCCCTTATCGCTTCAGTTGCTGGTGGAGAATGTCATCAAGCACAATGTCATCAGTATGAAAAAGCCCATGACGGTGAAGATGTGGACGGAACCGCAGGGAGACGATGTATGGATTTGTGTGGCCAATGCCGTACGTCCGAAGCAGGGAGGAGTGACTTCCGGAAAGGGACTGGAAAACCTTTCCCAGCGGTATCGCCTGCTCTGTGGAAAAGAAATCGTGATTGAACAGAATGAAAAAGAATTTATCGTAAAATTACCTTTGCTATATGACCAAGATTAAGGCAGTGATTATTGAAGATGAACTTCCGGCAGCACGTCTGCTCGACAAGCAGCTCAGGGAACTGCGTCCGGAATGGGAGGTAACGGTTCTTCCGGGAACGATTGAAGATTCGGTGAAATGGTTTGCTGAACATCCTCATCCGGACATTCTGTTCCTGGACATCCAGCTGACCGACGGTAATTCGTTTATTTTTATTGAGCAGGCACGGCCGCAGAGCATGATTGTGTTTACCACGGCCTACGATGAATATGCGGTACGGGCTTTTACGGTGAACAGCATCGACTATCTTCTGAAGCCTGTGCATAAGGAACGGCTGGAGAGTGCCATTCAGAAGTTTGAACGTTTTTCGGGCATGGGGAAGGGCGAACTGAACAAGCTGCTGGGCATTGAACAGTTGCTGCATTCTTTTGCCGAAAGGCAGGAAAAACAGTATCGCACCCGTTTCCTGATATCGGGAGCCAAACGTTTCTATACGATTCAGGTGGGAGACATTGCTTACTTCTATTCGCTGGATAAGGTCACTTTTGCTGTGACGAAGGACGGGAAGGCACACGTGATCGACCTGCCGCTGAGCAAGCTGGAAGAGCAGCTGGACGGGCGCGTCTTTTTCCGGGTGAACCGCCAGTTTATCCTCTTGGCCGATTCCATACGCAATATTCAGCACTACTTCAACGGAAAGGCCGTGGTGAGTATATGGCCGGCGTATGAGGGTACGATACAAATCAGCCGCGAACGGATGACTCTTTTGAAGATGTGGTTAAATAGTTGATTCTTTGTGTTTTATAAATCTGTTGGAATAAGTTGAAAAAACGCCCTTGCGTTTGATTCAAAACGTCCTTGCGTTTGAAGTAAAACGTAAGTGCGTTTCAGATAAAATGTACTTGTGTTTGGCTTGAAACGCAAGTGCGTTTTTTTAGTGCTTGATTTAAGGCAAAAATATTGCTTGAATTACCTTATTTAACGGGATGATTTTCTTTCGTTTCGTGACTTTCGTGTACTTTTGCACGCTTATTAAGATTTTAAGGATAACGAGAGGAAATTATGGCACAGTCGAGAGAGATGACATCAGGGCCGAGTCTGCCGCTGATTCTGAATTTTACTTTTCCATTGTTGCTGGGCAACCTGCTCCAGCAGACGTATTCGCTGGTGGATGCGGCTATTGTCGGAAAGTTCTTGGGTATCAATGCGCTGGCTTCTGTTGGTGCCAGTACGTCGGTCGTCTTTTTGATTTTAGGATTTTGCAACGGGTGTTGCGGAGGTTTCGGCATTCCGGTGGCACAGAAGTTCGGAGCCCGCGATTATGTGACGATGCGGCGCTATGTATCGGTCAGCTTGAAGTTAGCGGCTGTGATGTCGGTCGCGGTGGCCATTGTCACCAGTCTGCTTTGCGGATTTATCCTGCGTTCCATGCGCACACCGGAGAATATCTTTGAAGGGGCCTACCTCTATCTGCTGATTACCTTTATCGGTGTACCGTGTACGTTCTTCTATAATTTGTTGTCCAGCATCATCCGTGCGTTGGGCGACAGCAAGACCCCATTCTGGTTCCTGCTTTTCTCTACCATACTGAACATTGTGCTCGATTTGTTCTGCATCCTTACGCTGGGGTGGGGAGTAGCTGGAGCAGCCATTGCTACGGTCTTCTCGCAGGGCTTATCGGCTTTGCTGTGCTATATCTATATGTACCGCAAGTTTGACATTCTGAAAACCGAGCCTGCCGACCGTCGTTTCCGTGGCGACCTGGCCCGTCAGTTGCTGTACATCGGGGTACCGATGGGATTGCAGTTTTCTATTACGGCCATCGGCAGCATCATGCTGCAAAGTGCGAACAATGCGCTGGGTACGGCCTGTGTAGCAGCTTTCACGGCGGCCATGCGTATCAAGATGTTTGTGATGTGTCCGCTGGATAGCTTGGGAATGGCCATGGCAACGTATTCCGGACAGAATTACGGGGCCGGAAAGCCGGACCGCATCTGGATGGGTATCAAGTCGGCCACGCTGATGATGACCGTCTATGTCATAGTGATTGGTGCCCTGATGTGGGGACTGGCCGAAAAGTTTGCCCTGCTGTTCATCTCACCGGATGAGACCGAGATTATCGACGATACGGCTTTGTTCCTGCACATCAACACTTCTTTCTTCTTCCTGCTGGGTATGCTCAGTATTCTTCGTTATTCCATTCAGGGAGCGGGCTATACACGGCTGGCTATGTTCTCCGGTGTGTCGGAAATGGTAGCCCGTGTGCTGGTCAGTCTGATTGCGGTTCCGTTGTGGGGATTCTGGGGCGTGTGTTTCGGCGACCCGACAGCCTGGCTGTTTGCCAACCTGTTCCTGGTTCCGGCATTTATCTATGTGTACCGCCGTTTGCAACGGATTGTGGTGAAAGAAGGACGGGTGGTGGCTAATTCCTGACAGTCATCCGCTTCCAGAGGAAAGGTGGTATCAGTCGCCAGAGAGCCACCAGTATGCGATAGCGCCAGTCAATCACGACAATGCGTTTCTTTTTCTCCAGGGCACGCACAATGTGTCGGGCCACTTTCTCCGTATGCATCAGCATGGGATAGTGTTTGCCGTCGTTCAGGAGTCCGGTGGCCACGAATCCCGGACGGATGTCTGTGAAACGGATGGAAAGTTTCTGGATGTGAGCCAGTTGTTCCAGCGCATCGATGTACGTGTTCTGGAAACGTTTGGTGGCAGAATAGGCCGGAGCAGCTCCCAGCCCTTTGGTTCCCGCGATGGAGCTGATGACCGCCAGGTGCCCTTTTTTCTGTTGGGCGAAGTATCGGAAGGCGGCTGTCACCATGCGCACAAATCCGGTGCCGTTGGTCTCCAGTGTGCGGAGCTCGATTTCCGGTGCCAGCTGGTAGTTCTGGTGGCCGATGCCCGAGCAGTGCAGGTAGAGGTCCATGCCTCCCATTTCTTCAATCAGTTCCTGCAGGCGGTCGGTCGCATCCTCCTGACAGATGTCGATGGCCCGGATGTGGATACGCTCCGGAGCCAGTTGCTGCAGTTCTTTCAAGTTCTCTTCACGTCGGCCTGCCAGTCCGAGTATCCATCCCTTCTGGAGCAGTTGCAAGGCCGTTTCTTTTCCGATACCGGAAGTAGCCCCTACGATGAGGGCACGCTGTATAGGTTTCTTATTCATCAGTTGGTACGTATTTCATAAAGGAATTCCTGCGAAAGAGGAACTCCTTCGGTGGGTTCACAATGGATTTTTCCGAAAAGAGGCATCTGCGGCTGGAGCGGTTTCAGCTCTGCTGACAGGTGATTGCAGAATGCCGTGTAGGAATGGTTGTGCATGCAAGGTCCCGCATCGTCACGGTACACCAGTACGTAATGGTTCAGGGGGCGGGCATGCACCAATTGGTTGATTTGCAAAGCCAGGTCGCGTGCCTCTCGCGGAGCGATGCGGTCGAACAGGCTGGAGAGGTTGAAAATCACCAGTTCGGTCAGTACTGCATGGGCTTGCCAGAAGGCAGCAGGCACGGCACTCAGACGGGGATACCAGCTTGCCTGAATGTGCTTGTAGGCTGGTGAACGGAAAAAGGCTTCGGCCGTTTCTCCCATTTCCTGCATGGGATAGATGCCCGTGTAGGTCAGGTCCAGATGGGGAAAACGGCATACATCGGCAAAAGCCAGTCCCGAGGCTCCGGCCTCACACGAGAGATCGCAGAATACCACGCGTCCTGATACTTTACGGATGAGGTCGTGCAGCCAGTTGCCGCTTCCGGTAAAGAGAGCCTGGGCAGCAGCATATTGTTTCCGCATGTACAAATAGTTGTATACCTGGCAGAAGTCAGATGGAGACATCTCTTCGGGCAAGGTGCGGAAATCACTCCGACCGTAGGCAGTGGCTTCACGGTAGTAGGCTTCGTTTTCTTCCAGCTGTGCCGGTGGGGTTATCAATTCTGAGAATACCTGCTTGAAATGTGCTGGCAGGGAATAGGTACCGTCTGTCACTTCCCAGTTCTTCCGGTACGAAGGCAGGGTAAAATCTCCCCGGCAGAACGAGAGGGCATCCGTCTCCAGGTATCCGTTGTGCAGGCGGATGTACTCCATCAGCTTGTAGAAGGTGATGTTGGCCCCGAGGATGTGCGGATTGCCTGTCAGCAGCAGTTGCTTGCGGGCGCGGGTCAGTGCCACATTCAGCTTGCGGTCAATCAGGAAATTGCCTTCCTGAAACGTATTGGCCGTAAGGAAGTTGAGCTGGCTGAAATTCTGTATGGTGAACGAATAGATGATAATGTCGCGCTGGCTACCCTGGTAGCGTTCCACCGTGTCGATGGAGATGTCCTGCAAGGCAGGCAGCTGTAGGCGCGCAATCTCTTTTCGTATCATGGCAATCTGGTTGCGGTAGGGCACGATGACACCTACCGTCCGGTTCGGGTCGAAACGGGATTCCGTCAGGCGGTAAATATGGCCTAACAGAGTGGCTACAATCCGGGCTTCGTTCGGATTGGTCTTGTCCGAGCAGGTCAGGTGGTCCGGAGCTTCTGCGGGAATGAACACCATTCTGCGTGCTAACAACAACTGGTCGATGGTGTCTTGCGGAGTCAGGCCGGCTTCGTAAGGCGTTTCTTCCAGCTGATGAGGAAGAGGCACGCTCTCCAGTTGCTCCCGGTAGTAGAATGTCTGGTTCGGGAACTCGGCAATGGCCGGATGCATGCGTCCTTGCTTGTGAAGGATGCTGCGGCAGGTGTACGGACTCGATTTGTAAAGGCGTTCGAACAGCGAGTTGCGGCAATCCTCCAGCCCGATGTTCCGCAGCAGGAGGTCGGTCACGGCAGCTTCTTCCGCACTTTGCTGGGCAATGGCCGGCAACTGTTTGTAGTCGCCCACCAATACGAACTTGTCGATGGCGTTATGCTGCTGATGACGGGCAGACAGGATGCCTATCAGGTCGGGTTCCAGAATCTGCGAGGCCTCGTCGATGATGGCCAGCTGGAAATGCTTCAGCGTGAATAGGTTGAGGCGGTTGTTGATGGCGGTCGTGGTACCCACAAAGATACGTGTGCGTGCCATCTTCTGCTGGATGTCGGTCAGCTTGGGACAGTCATCCAGGCTGTATTTCAGCAGGTAAGGCACGAAACGCTTGTCGCACGACAGTTCGTTGCCGATACGGATGAACGGGGTACGGTCGGCAATGCCGGAATCCGTGAGCATGGCACAGATTTCATCCACTGCCCGGTTGGTGTACGACAACAGCAGGATGGAGGTATCCGGTTCGCTCAGGGCTTCTTCCACCATGAAACGCAGGGCACACGAGGTTTTTCCGGTACCCGGAGGACCTACCAGCAGAAAGTAGTCCTTGGCCTGTTTTTCTTTCAGGATGAGTTCGTTGAAGCGGCCGTAATCGCCGTTCAGTTTGACATCCTCCAGTTGTGCAGGCGGGCGTACACCGAGTAGCAGTTCTTTCCGGTCGGCTTGTGCAGACAGAAAAGCATACAGCCCGCGGAAGCCGTTGTTGGCAGAAGTATCCGAAAAATCGTGTTCCACGGCAAATACCTCTTCTTTACCGCCGATAATATCTTTATTTTGCTGTCCGTTGCGCAGCACTAAGGTCATGCGGTCCGGCTGCAATTCCAGAATGTTTCCCTTCATGAGAATCTGCTTTCTCATGTCCGGTTCTTCTTTATACGCATAGAGAATCACCATGTCGCCCGTACGGAAGTTGGGCAGGAAGTCCTCGTCCTGTGCCGGAATGTGCAGTTCGATAAGGTCGTATCCTTTGCCGGGGCCGCTGCTTTGTTTCTCCTGAATGGTCAGTCCGGTCAGGATATTGCCCGCCTCCAGTTTTTCGTGCAGCGGGATATGCCAGTTGCCGGCAAATCCGTGAGACGCATCGTTGCTTCCTCCGGTCTTGCTGAGAATCTGTTCCTTTGATACGAACGTAAAAAAACGGTTGAAGTAGGCCCGCTCCAGCGGTGTACAGCGTTTCAGGGTATTGATAGCCGTCTGCAGTTGCGGTTCCTGGTAGTCGTTCCACAGCTTTCCACCAATCTGCAATTCGTTCAGCAAATCGGTGCTCAGTGAGTCTACAATTTCTCCGATGGCTCCGTCACCCAGTCGCATTTCGTTGTGTACAATGTAATTGCGGAGCTTGATGCTCTCCCGGAACAAATTTTCGGCAAAATGTTCTATCAGCAATCCGTCGGCATATTTGGAATAGAGCAGGAAGGTCTGCATATTAGCGGTTTCCTGTCCGAAATTGTACATCAGTACGCCTTGGTAGAGCATCATCTGAATGAAATGATCTTCCTTATGGCGGCGGTGGTATTCGTCGCGTTTTCCAGCCTTCTGTTCGATGAGTACCTGGAAGTCTTTCTGCATCATGTCCACACGTCCCTGCAATCCCAGTTTCTCACAAATGAAAGAGGCTTCGAGCAGAGTATTCTTCTTGTTGAAGTTCCGTATGTTATGAGGCAGCACGTCGTGAACAAACGAGCGGATGTTCATCATCTGCGCCTGTGCCTGTGCGTGAAAATCGGCAGGAAGGGAGCAGGTACAGAAGTCGAGGGCCGAAGCGGCAAAGAATTTCTTGATGGTACGGGGGTAACTCACCGGCTCCTGAGGCTGTTCGTTGATATAGTCGTCGAGAAACTGGCTGGCCAGGTTACCCATCAGGATGGGGGCCGTATTGGCTCTCGGCTTGATTTTGTTCATGAAATAGTTGAGCGGGTGGTGTCCGTACTCCCGAAAACAGGCGGCCAGCGAACTGATGTCAATCAGGTAATCGGGGTGAATCACAATAAGGTTGGGAATGTAGTGATTCTCCTCGTCCACACGCACATCGAGCAGGTTCAGCGGCAGATTTTCTGAAAGGAGGTCTTTCAGGTAGAGCAGGTCGCCGTCATACCCACCTTTGGCATAGTTGATGATGATGAACGGGTCGGTTTCGCTGTCGGTCGCCGCAAAAATCTGCGTGTCGTTCCAGCTGGTCACCGAAGCCCGTACGTACGGGATGTGCGACAGACGTGTACCCTGATACGGACGGTTGGAGTGGGGGATTTCCGGAAGGATGGAAGCCGGAATGTCTTCTTCAAAGCCTAAAGATACAAAACGCACCAGTGCCCGCAGGTCGTAAAGGTATTCCTGCATGTCGGCCTGAAAACGGTCGCCCATGGCTGCGTTACAGTTACGGCGCATGGTCTGGATGGCATAGCGGTCGGAGGGAGTCATTTTCTTCTCCTTGCAGATGTAATCCAGACGGGAAAACAGGTTGGCGAACGAGAGCGTGACACCAGTGGTCAGTTCATAACAAGCCTGCTCCAGCACTTTGTGGAGCAGGATATATTTAGCTTGTAAATTGTCGGGGGCAGCCGTCGGCTGATGATGAATCCGTTCGATGCGGTCGAATAAATCGAAGGATTGAAGTTCGATACGAGACATGTGCAAAAAAGTGTCGGCAGAATGTTAGGGCTGCTTGGTCAGGTGATAAATCCGATACGCCTTGGTGAGTCCGCTGAACTCTCCCTTGTATTGTGCGGTTACCTCTTCTTTGATAAAGCAGTTGGTCGTGGCAGCTCCTTCTTCGTTTGTAGAAGAAGTGTTGTCAGTAGTCTGGGTAGAAGAGGTTTCGTTTTCGAACAGCATGAAAGTGTATGTTCTCTTGGTGCTTCCTGCCATTTCTGCCTGAATCTGCTGGTAAGGTTCACCGGTATCTTCCGTGTACTTTAATGTGCGTTCAAAAAGTCCGATTTGATAGCTTCCGGTATAGTTCGGGAAAATTTTCAAATCGCCGTATGACAAAGATGCGTCAGAGTAGGTGAATAGCAAGCGTCCGCCTGACTGAACCGGAGCGTCTTCGGCAATTCGTGCAAGCAGTTCCGCTTCTTCTCCTTTGGTTAGATTATCACCTTCCACTTCTGCACTGATGCTTTCTATCCGGTAGTTGTTTTGCGGGTTATTGACAACAATCGTCAGTGTGTAACTGTTGCCTGAGCGGTCGGCAATAAGGGTAGAGGTTTCTCCGATGCTGACCGGAATGAATGTCAGGGTGTCACCGTCGTAGCGATAGTCTACGATTTCCTTGTTTTTATTTTTGATGGTATAATTTCCTTCTCCTCCACGGATTAAAAATTTTTCTCCTTTACTGAACGGGCTGATTTCCAGTTTACCGTCAGTTATTTGTTGATGGTCGGTAGCACTTACCAGATAAATGGGGCCGTGGTCATCCTTGCATGCCGTAAAGGAAAGGATGAGTACAATCAGAAGTATTCCATGAAAAAAATGTGTTCGTTTCATAAGCCGTATATTTGAATTGTTGCTTCAAATATACGACTTTTTTTGAATTTGTGAGGGGAATGGGGTAAAAACAAAGCCAATCGGTACAGTTCTTTTCATTTAAAACTGACAGTGAATGTCTGAGTACTTCCCTTGCAGTACTCCAGTACTTTCACGGCAGTACTGTAGTACTCCCCCGTCAGTACTGCAGTACTTCCTTGGAAGTACTGGAATTGGATAAAACCCTTTCAATCAGTTCTTTTCTTTCAGAACGTAATCACCGGCTTTTTCATCTATCAACTGTTGCAGTTCTGCTAGTGTGGGTACTTTCCCTTGGAAGGTAATGACGGCTTCCGGCGGAGTGAGTGTGACCTGAGCGGAGGCTCCTTCCCACATGTTCAACACTTTTTCTACACGGGTGCGGCAGTGGTCGCACATCATTCCCTCTACCAGGTAGGTTTTCCGGTTTTCGGAAGCGGAGGGAGCTGTGGTTTCCGGCTGTGGGGTAACTGTTCCCGCTGCGGGCACGGTGGTTTCTTCAGTGGGTTGCACTTCCTCCTGTACGGTCACTGCGGTGTGTGCGAATTTCTTCCGTTTCAGTCGCAGACTGTTGCTTACCACGCTGACACTGCTCATGGCCATGGCGGCTCCGGCTATCATCGGATTCAACAGGAAGCCGTTGATGGGGTACAGAATACCGGCGGCTACCGGGATACCTATCAGGTTGTAGATGAAGGCCCAGAAAAGATTCTCGCGGATGGTGCGTACGGTGGCCTGAGAAAGGCGGATGGCATCGGTAATCTTGTTCAGGTCGGACGAAATGAGCGTCATTTTGGCCACGTCCATGGCAATGTCGCTTCCTTTTCCCATGGCAATGCTGAGATCGGCTTGAGCCAGTGCCGCACTGTCATTGATGCCGTCGCCCACCATGGCTACGATTTTGCCTTCCTTTTGCAAATCCTTGATGAACTGGGCTTTCTGCTGTGGGAGCACTTCGGCCTGAAAGTGGGTAATGCCGCATTGTGCTGCAATCCTTTGGGCCGTTTCCGGATTGTCACCGGTCAGCATATAAGTTGAGATTCCCATTTTCTGTAATTGTCTGACGGCCTCTCTGGAGGTTGGCTTGATGCGGTCGGCAATGGCTACCAGCCCTAATGCTTGTTGTGAATCGGCCAGCCAGATGACGGTCTTGGCTTCCTGGCTTAGTCGGGCAGCTTCTTCCGTCAGGGCAGGGGACACGGTAAGATGGTGCGTCTCCAGCAGTCGGCGGTTGCCGGCATAATAATAGGTTCCGTTGATTTTGCCTCGTACTCCTAATCCTGTCAGACTTTCAAATTCTTCCATGGGAAGTAGCTGGCGGGTCTGATACTGCACGATGGCTTGTGCCAGAGGGTGCTCGGAAGCGCTTTCCAAGGTAAAGAGCACATCGCCTAACGGAGATTGAAGAAGCGGGTCGGAGATGTCGGTCACCGTGGGGCGTCCTTCGGTCAGCGTGCCGGTTTTATCGAGTACGATGGCGTTCACCTTACGGGCTGTTTCCAAACTTTCCGCATCTTTAATCAGGATACCGTTTTCGGCCCCCTTTCCGATGCCGACCATGATGGCCGTCGGTGTGGCCAGTCCTAATGCACAGGGGCAGGCAATGATGGTGACGGTAACTGCGGCCAGCAAGCCATGGGTGAATCCGTTGGCATTGTCTAGCCATATCCAGGCTAAAAACGAAAGAACGGCAATGCTCAGGATGGTAGGCACGAAGATGGCCGCGATGCGGTCTACTAACTGCTGTACGGGTGCCTTGCTGCCTTGTGCGTCTTGCACCATGCGGATGATATGGGCCAGAACGGTTTCACTTCCCACCTTGTCGGCGATGAAACTGAAACTTCCTTTCTGGTTGATGGTGCCGGCATATACCTTGGCGCCGGGAGTCTTTTCGGTAGGAAGCGGTTCGCCGGTGAGCATGCTCTCGTCCACATAGGAACTGCCTTCATATACGGTTCCGTCCACGGCAATGCGGCTGCCCGGTTTGACTACCAGTCGCTGCCCCTGCTGTACTTGTTCTACGGGAATTTCTTTCAGCTGTCCTTCCGGGGTGAGTATGGTGACGGTGGCCGGCTGTAGTCCCATCAGTTTTTTGATGGCTTCCGACGTATTTCCTTTGGCCTTCTCTTCCAGTAACCGTCCGAGCAGGATAAAGGAGATGATGACGCTGGGCGCCTCGAAATAGACGTGAGGGTGAATGCCTCTGCTCAGCCAGAACTCCGGCCAGAACAGGTTGAACAGGCTGAATGTATAGGCAATGCCAGTACTCACGGCTACCAGCGTGTCCATGTTGGAGGTGCGGTGCTTCAACTGTTTCCAGGCGTTGTGGTAAAAATCTCTTCCCAGCCAGAATACTACGGGCGTGGAAAGAATCCACATCACGTAATTGGCGTACGTCCAGTCCATGAAGCACATGCCGATAATGGCTACGGGTACGGAAAGCATCAGCGAAAAGATAGTCCGCTGTTTCAGTTGACGGTATTTCCGGCTATGTGCATCTTCTGCTATTTTCTCTTTTTGGGCATTCGTTTCGATGACCAGATCGTATCCGGCATTCTGAATGGCATCTTTTAATGTTTCGGGTGTACATTCTTGCGGGTTGTATTCTACGGTGGCCGTAGCGGCTGCATAGTTCACCTGAGCATGGTATACACCCGGTTGACGGTTCAGTGTCTTTTCCACCCGTGTGGCACAGGCGGCGCAACTCATGTCCAGCACCGGAAAGGTTTGTGTAGTTTTAGTAGTATTCATATTCTCTTTATTTAGAATGGGACAAAATTACAACATTATTGGTTGAATAGGAAACTTCTGTTTCATATTTATCTCTCAGGGGGATATTTCTTGTAAGGAATTCGTTATTTTTGCGCAAAATAAAATACAACTGTTATTATGTCGCATTTAGCTCCTCTTATCAGTGATCTGGCCTTGATATTGATTAGTGCCGGAATCATGACGTTGCTATTTAAGAAATTGAAGCAGCCTTTGGTGTTAGGCTATATTGTCGCAGGTTTTGTCTGCAGTCCTCATTTCACGTTTACTCCTTCGGTGGTAGATGCAGATAATATCCAGACGTGGTCGGAGATTGGTGTCATCTTCCTTTTGTTTGCGCTGGGACTGGAATTCAGCTTCAAGAAACTGATGAAAGTGGGAGGTTCGGCGGTCATATCGGCCTGTACGATTATCTTCTGCATGATACTGGTCGGTGTGTTTGTGGGCTGGATGTTTGGTTGGAAACAGATGGACTGCATTTATTTGGGAGGAATGCTGGCCATGTCTTCCACCACCATTATCTATAAGGCATTTGATGATTTGGGACTTCGGCAACAGCGTTTTGCCGGATTGGTGCTGAGTATTTTGATTTTGGAAGATATCCTGGCCATTGTGCTGATGGTGATGCTTTCTACCATGGCCGTAAGCAAGAATTTTGAAGGAAGTGAGATGATTTACAGCATCGGAAAACTGGTGTTCTTCCTGATTCTCTGGTTTGTGGTAGGTATTTATCTGATTCCGCTCTTCTTAAAGAGGGCACGCAAACTGATGAGTGACGAGACGTTGCTCATTGTGTCCTTGGCCTTATGCTTCGGGATGGTGGTGCTGGCGGCCCGTGTGGGCTTCTCTCCAGCCTTTGGTGCATTTATCATGGGGTCCATTCTGGCGGAAACGGTGGAATCGGAACACATTGACAAGCTCGTGGCTCCGGTGAAAGATTTGTTTGGAGCTATCTTCTTTGTATCTGTCGGAATGATGGTCGACCCGAACATGATTGTGGAATACATCTGGCCAATCCTGGCGATTGTGGTAGCCATATTGTTGGGGCAGACTATCTTTGGTACGGGAGGTGTGTTGCTGTCAGGCCAGCCGCTGAAAATCGCCATGCAGTGTGGATTCAGTTTGACACAGATTGGTGAATTTGCCTTTATCATTGCGGCATTGGGAGTAAGTCTGAATGTGACGAGCTCTTTCCTGTATCCGATTGTGGTGGCTGTATCCGTGATAACGACCTTCCTTACTCCTTATATGATTCGTTTGTCCGGTCCTGCTTATGGCTGGGTGGACCGTCATCTTTCGGTATTCTGGAAGCATTTGCTGGAGCGTTATTCGGTAGGAGTGCAGCCTGTAAACCATCAGAACAACTGGAAAGAACTGTTGGGAGCGATTGTGCGTATCACATTGATTTACCTGGTGCTTTCCATTGCGATGGTGGTACTGTCATTCAACCTGTTCCTTCCTCTTTTGATTTCCGCACTGGGAGGTTTCTGGGGAAAAGTGTTGGGGGCGGTAGTGACCATCTTATTGATTTCTCCCTTCCTCCGTGCCATGATTATGAAGAAGAATCATTCCATTGAGTTCAAGGCGCTCTGGGCGGACAGCCGTTTCAATCATGCACCGCTGATTTCAATCGTATTGCTTCGCATTGTGCTGGCTGTATTGTTTGTGGTCTACATTATCAAGTATCTGTTTCAGGCTTCTGCCGCGCTGATGGTGGGTATTGCCATTCTGGTCGTTCTGCTGATGATTTTCTCCCGTTTCTTGAAGAAACAGTCAATCGGGATGGAAAGGGTGTTTGCGCAGAATCTCCGTTCCAAGGAAATCAAGAAAGCGTATTTGGGAGAGAGCCAGCCGGAATATGCCGGACGACTGCTGGACCGTGATTTGCACTTGTCGGATTTTGTGGTTCCTGCTGATTCGTTGTGGGGAGGAAAGACCTTGATGGAACTTGATTTTGGAAAGAAATACGGAGTGCATGTGGCTTCTATCATACGAGGTGCGCACCGTATTAATATCCCGGGTGGAGGAAGCCGGATTTTTCCGAATGACAAGTTGCAGGTTATCGGTACCGACGAACAGTTGTCTGTTTTCTCCGGACAGTTGGAAAAGGTGGCCGAAGGTTACAAGGATGAGGACTTTGAGAACCGCGAGATGTATTTGAAGCAGTTTGTCATTGCACGGAACTCACCGTTTTGCGGGCGTACGATTCGTGAAAGTGGTATCCGCAACAAATACCATTGTCTGGTGGTAGGAATTGAGTCTGCCGACGACAGTAACCTGCGGCAGCCGGAAGTCTCTTTTGAGTTGCAGAGGGGCGATGTGGTATGGGTCGTAGGAGAGGAAAAGAATTTGAATGCGTTGTTTGAAGCCTCTGAGGTGACAGCCAAGGCAGAATAAAAAAGCTGGACTTGCACAAGTGAATAGGCAAGTCCAGCTTTTATTTTTAATGCGGACAATATTTATTCTTCATCCTCCTCCTCGTCATCAAAGTCGAAGTCAAAGTCGTCCAGGTATTCTGGCATGAAGAACTCGTCCAAGTCTCTTCGTTCTTTCTTTGTGGGGCGTCCTGTACCACGGGCACGGTCTACGAATCCGCTGATTTTACTCATTTCCAGCAATTCATACTGGTCGGGTGTAGTCACGTTTTCCATGATTTCCGGTACCAGTTTGGCTCCCACTCTTTTTTCAATGGCCTGCAGCACCTTGAAGGAATAGGTTACAGGAGGCTTCCTGACCTGTACCACGTCCCCTGGTTTCACCATTCGAGCAGGTTTCACCTGAGAACCGTTGATCGAGATTCTTCCTTTTTTGCAGGCTTCGGCAGCAATGGTTCTTGTCTTGAAGATACGTGCAGCCCACATCCATTTGTCAATTCGTGCTTCCGGCATGGTTTTTATTTGTTATTATATTGATTCATGGTGATGTTCAGTCCGGCCAGACAGAAACTCTTGATGATTTCCTGTGCTACTTCCAGACGTTCCGGCATCAGCTTCATGGATTCTTCGTCGAAATGTCCGAGAACGAAATCAATTTGTCCTCCTTTCGGGAAGTCGTTTCCGATGCCAAAGCGCAGGCGGGCATAGTTTTGAGTGCCTAACGTAGCGGCAATGTGCTTCAATCCGTTGTGGCCTGCATCACTGCCTTTTCCTTTCAGTCGCAGGGTACCAAAAGGCAGGGCCAGGTCATCTACTACAATCAATACGTTTTCCAAAGGGATTTTTTCTTGTTGCATCCAATAGCGTACTGCATTCCCACTCAGGTTCATGTAAGTGGATGGTTTCAGCAGAATCAATTGTCTGCCTTTTAGCGAGAGCTGGGCGGTAGCTCCATAACGTCCGTCGCTAAAAACAATATTGGACGCCTTAGCCAAGGCGTCCAATACCATAAATCCTATATTATGACGGGTTTCGCGGTATTCTTCACCGATATTCCCCAGTCCAACAATCAAGTATTTCATTGAAAGGATTTTTGTAGTTTTAGGTTACTGAAATTATTTACCAGCAGCAGCCTGAGCACCACGAGCAGCACGAGTCAATTTAACTGCACAAACCACAGCTTCTTTTGCGTTCAGCAGTTCCAGACCTTCGTATTTCAGTTCACCCACTTTGATAGTTTTACCCAATCCCAGCGGAGTTACGTCTACAACCAGACGTTCAGGAATTACATTGTACAAAGCTTTCACTTTCAACTTACGAATCTGCAGAGCCAATTTACCACCGGCTTTCACACCTTCTGCCAAACCTTCCAACTTCACAGGAACTTCCATTACGATAGGTTTGCTTTCGTCGATCTGATAGAAGTCAACGTGCAGAATTTTGTCTGTTACAGGGTGGAACTGGATATCTTTCATGATAGCGTTTACAATCTTGCCATCAATGTTCAGGTCTACAACGTAGATGTGCGGTGTGTATACCAAGTTACGCAAGCCTTCAGTAGGAACTGTAAAGTGAGTAGCAACCTGATTGCCGTTTTCATCTTTCTGAGTTCCGTACAATACGCAAGGAACACCATTGTCTTTACGAAGTTCACGAGTGGCTTTCTTACCAGTTTCAGTTCTCAAAGAACCTTTGATTTCGATTGATTTCATTGTTTTTAAAATTTTTGTGTTACTCTAAATTAAGTTGATTGTTTGCTTAATTCGCCATCACACGATGTGGTATATCACACGATGAGCTTGAAAAAGCGGCGCAAAGGTATGCATTTTCTTTTTACTTTCCAAATGTTCATGAAATAAATTCCTGTAATTCAAGTTGGAATCAGTAGTTTTTGCGCTTTATCTTAAAAATCGATGTCAATTTTTATTTCTTCAGATTGTGAAGGCATTTCTTCAGTAGCTGTAGCAGGCTGATAATGTGCTTCACTTGTGGTTCCCTGTTCGTGTCCGATGAAATCGATAGCTTGCTGCAAACCGTTCATAAACTTCTCAAAATCTTCCTTGTACAGGAAAATCTTGTGCTTTTCAAAATTAACCTGAGGATCATCTTTGTCAAGAGACACTACTTTCTTGCTTTCTGTGATAGCAATGAACATTTCCTCTTTCCGGTTTTTCTTTACATCCAAGTAGTAAATTCGTTTTCCAGCTTTGATAGCTTTGGAGAAAACGATTTCTTTGTCGTTTTCAATAGTCGTACTTTTCTTCTTCAGTTCTTCCATAACTCACTGTTACTAATAAAAATGCGTTCAAATTTGAATATTTTTTTGCAATGTGCCAAAAGAGAATGAGGAAAAATGTCGAATCTCTGAAAAAAAAGAAAAAATATAAGGCTTTATGGTGTGTGATAAAGGAAAAATGCTTACTTTTGCCCACCTAAAATAAAATATAGTTTGTTTATATATTATGATTAACAGAGTTCTTATTCGTCTGAAGATAGTTCAGATAATTTATGCGTATTATCAGAACGGAGGTAAAAATTTGGATACTGCAGAAAAGGAGTTGTTCTTCAGTTTATCTAAAGCGTATGATTTGTACAACTATCTTTTGCTCTTGATGGTAGAGGTAACCAAGTATGCCAACAAGCGGTTGGATGCAGCAAAAAACAAGTTGGTTCCTACCAAAGAAGATTTGTCCCCCAACATGAAATTTGTAGAAAATCGCTTCATTGCGCAGTTGGAAATCAACAAACAGCTGAATGCTTTTGCTTCTTCTCAGAAGAAGACCTGGGAAAATGAAGGTGATTTCATTAAAAACCTGTGTGAGCAAATCATGCAGAGTGATATATATAAAGAATACATGGCCAGCGAAACTTCTTCATACGAAGAGGATCGTGAGTTGTGGAGAAAACTTTACAAGAAGATTATTTTCAACAATACTGCTCTTGATGAAGTTCTGGAAGACCAGAGCTTGTACTGGAATGATGACAAGGAAATCGTGGATACTTTTGTATTGAAGACTATCAAGCGCTTCAATCCTGAGAATGGCGAAAAGCAGGAACTTCTTCCTGAATTTAAGGATGAAGAAGATCAGGACTTCGCTCGCCGTTTGTTCCGTCGTTCTATCCTGAATGCAGATTATTACCGTCATTTAATCAGTGAGAATTCAAAGAACTGGGATTTGAGCCGAGTAGCTGTGATGGATGTCATCATCATGCAGATTGCATTGGCTGAGATTCTGAGCTTCCCTAACATTCCGGTAAATGTATCGTTGAATGAATACGTGGAAATTGCCAAGCTGTATAGCACTCCGAAGAGTGGCGGTTTCATCAATGGTACTTTGGACGGTATTGTTAATCAATTGAAAAAGGAAAACAAGCTGACCAAAAACTAATATATTTGTCCAGCTATTATTAATCTAAACCGAGAAACCTATGAATTTGTTAGCTGTAGTATTGCAGGCACAGGGAGGAGCAGATTACTCTTTCCTTATTATGATGGTGGCTATTTTCGCCATTATGTACTTTTTTATGATTCGTCCCCAGAACAAGAAGCAGAAAGAAATTGCCAACTTCCGCAAGAATTTGGAAGTAGGTCAGTCTGTAGTTACTGCGGGTGGTATTTATGGAAAAATCAAGGAAATAGAAGATAATACTGTAGTAGTTGAAGTAGCTGCCGGTGTAAAAATCAAGGTAGATAAGAACTCAATTTATGCAGATGCACAGGCTCAGCCTGCGAAATAAATATGAATGACTATGTTCGATCGAAAGAACATAAAGAGATATAACTTGATATTCATACGAAAAATCAGGAACTTTCTGCTCAGTGCCAAGAGCAGAGAGTTTCTGATTTTTCTGTTTTTTGTATTCGTGTCGCTTTGCTTCTGGTTCTTGCAGACCATGAACGACACGTATCAGACAGAGTTTAAGATTCCGGTCAGACTGAAGAATGTACCGAAAGAAGTGGTCATGACATCCGAACTGCCTGATGAAATCCGGGTGAAGGTGGAAGACAGGGGTACGGTGCTGCTGAATTACATGTTGGGACGTACTTTCTTTCCGCTGACTTTTAACTTTGAGGATTATCAGGACAAGGGTTCTTATGTCCGCATTCCTCAGACCGAGGTACTGAAGAAAATCAGTGCCCAGTTGAATAACTCTACGCAACTGCTTGCCGTACGTCCGGACACACTGGATTATATCTATTCAAGGGGAATACCCAAGAAGGTGCCGGTAGCTGTGGGAGGAGAGGTTTCAGCCGGTCGGCAGTATTATGTGTCAGATATTCAGGTGATACCCGATTCTGTGGTCGTATATGCCCCTCAGGGTGTGCTGAATACTATTCTGACAGCATATACACAGCCTTTCCATTGGACCAATGTAACGGATACGCTGAAAAAACATATCAATTTGCAAAAGCTTCATGGCGTGAAGTTCGTGCCGTCGTCTGTAGATGTGGTGGCTTGTGTGGATATGTATTCAGAGAAGACGCTGGAAGTGCCAGTGGTGGGAATCGGTTTTCCGAAAGGAAAGGTCTTGCGGACTTTCCCGTCTAAGGTGCAGGTAACTGTGCAGGTGGGATTGAAGAACTTCAAGTCCGTGACGGAGAAAGATTTTCTGGTTGGTGTTTCTTATGCCGACGTGATTGGTAATAAATCAGAGAAACTGCCGCTTACCATCAAAAAATATCCGGATGTAGTAAGTCACGTGCGTGTGACTCCTTCCTCTGTGGATTATCTGATTGAACAGCAGATTGTAAGCGAACCCTCTAAAGAAAAAGAATCGGAATGATCAAGATTGGAATCACAGGAGGTATCGGGAGTGGTAAATCCTATGTGTCGCACTTGCTGGAGGAAGCAGGTATTCCTGTATACGATACGGATACGGAAGCCAAGAAACTGACACTTTCTCATCCACGGATACGTGAGGGTTTATTGTCATTGTTAGGAGAAGAAGTGTATAAGGCAGACGGCTCATTGAACAAGCCCGTGCTGGCAAATTACTTGTTTGCCTCGGCGGAGAATGCCGGACGCGTTAACTGCATCATCCATCCTTGTGTGTATGAAGACTTCCAACAGTGGGCAGACCGTCAGGCCGCATCCGGTACGGAGGTGGTGGCTATGGAAAGTGCCATTCTGTTTGAGTCGGGTTTTCACACAGCCGTGGACTATGTCGTGATGGTGTATGCTCCCTTGGAGCTGCGTATAACACGGGCTATGCAGCGGGATGCCGCTACGGAAGCACAGATAAGGGCACGTATTTCTGCACAGATGGATGACGAAGAAAAGAAGCGTCGGGCCGACTATGTCATTTTCAACGACGAAAAATTACAGTTGGATACGCAGATTGCGGCGTTGGAAGAGTGGCTTGCTCACAGAAAAACGGGCCGATAGTTTGTGTATGTCATTCGTGCGTTGTATTTTTGTCACTCGTAATTAAATTAATCATTAGAGATAATATGTTGAAGACTATTTTAGCGATTTCTGGAAAACCAGGTTTGTACAAACTGATTTCTCAGGCAAAGAATATGCTGATTGTGGAAACAGTCAGTGCAGATAAGAAAAGAGTTCCGGTCTATGCCAGTGACAAGGTAATCTCATTGGGCGATATTGCCATGTATACTGATGCAGAAGAGGTAGCTTTGGGTGAAGTGCTGGAATCTGTAAAGAAGAAAGAAAACGGTAACGTGACTTCTTTGGATTACAAGAAAGCTTCTGCAGAAGAACTGCACGCATTTATGGCTGAAGTATTGCCTAACTACGACCGTGACCGTGTACATACCAGTGACATTAAGAAATTGATTCAGTGGTACAACCTGCTGGTGTCAAACGGAGAAACTGATTTCGTAGAAACAGAAAAAGCAGCCGAATAAAGCAGAAGAGTCGTACAGCTTGATGTACAATTTGGAACAGGAAACTGTCTCAAGGTAAACGGATGCATCGTTCCGGCTACGGAGTGCACATTTGCCTTGAGACAGTTTTTTATTTATAGCAATGGAAGCTGAAAACCACAGCAGAAGATTATGAAGAAGATAATACTGATTACGGGAGGCGAGCGCTCCGGAAAAAGCAGTTATGCAGAACGTCTGGCTCATGAGTGGTCTACATCACCGGTGTATATAGCTACGGCAAAGATATGGGACGAGGAATTTCGTCGCCGGGTGGAGCGTCACCAGCAAAACCGGGGTCCGGAGTGGACAAATATCGAAGAAGAAAAGAAACTGAGCCGTCATGACATTACGGGACGGGTGGCTGTCATTGATTGCGTGACGCTTTGGTGTACGAACTACTTTGTGGAACAGCCGGAAGTGTCACTTGCCTTGGAAGCCTTGAAACAGGAATTCGATCGTTTCACCGCCCAGGATGCGACCTTTATTTTCGTCACGAACGAGATAGGTATGGGAGGCGTTTCCCCCAATGAGGTACAGCGTCGTTTCACCGATTTGCAAGGATGGATGAACCAGTATATTGCTTCGAAAGCCGATCAGGTCGTACTGATGGTTTCCGGTATTCCGGTTAAAGTGAAAGGATAAATCATGCGTAAGTTTACTATAGCACCTATTGCCTGTCCGGAACTGGAGCAGGCAGCCCGTGAAAAGATTGATAACCTGACAAAACCGAAAGGTTCTTTAGGACGTCTGGAGGAACTGGCCCTGCAGGTTTGTATGATACAGCAGACCCTGTCGCCTTCGTTGAACAATCCTTATAACTTGCTTTTTGCAGCCGACCACGGCATTGTGGAAGAGAAGGTCAGTGCTTCGCCGAAGGAGATTACCTGGCAGCAAATCAGTAACTTCTTGCACGGAGGAGCCGGTATCAACTTTTTGTGCCGTCAGCATGGATTCCGCCTGGAACTCATTGATGCAGGAGTGGATTACGACTTGCCTTACGAAAAAGGTATCATTGATATGAAAGTCCGTCGCGGTACACGTAATTTCCTTCACGAAGATGCCATGACACCCGAGGAAATGAATCTGTGCCTGGAACGCGGAGCGCAATGTGTAGACCGTATTCAGGCTGCAGGCTGTAACGTGGTGAGCTTCGGTGAAATGGGAGTAGGAAACACCTCCGCTTCTTCCTTGTGGATGAGTTGCCTGACGGGTATTCCGCTGGAAAAATGCGTGGGTGCCGGCAGCGGGCTGTATGGAGAAGCCATGACCCATAAGTTCCGGGTGCTTCAGCAGGCTCTTCAACATTTCTCGGGCGAGCATACGGTGGAAGAAATCCTGTGTCGTTTCGGAGGACTTGAGATGATGATGGCAGTAGGTGGCATGCTGCGTGCGGCAGAGCTGCGCATGGTCATTCTGGTGGACGGCTTTATCATGACCAACTGCATACTGGCTGCTTCGCGTCTGTGTCCCGACGTACTTTCGTATGCTGTGTTCGGACATCAGGGAGATGAAAGCGGACACAAACTGTTGCTGGACTACCTGCACGCCCGTCCGTTGTTGAATCTGTCATTGCGCCTGGGTGAGGGAAGCGGCTCTGTCTGTGCCTTTCCTATCCTCGATTCAGCCGTGCGGATGCTGAACGAGATGGATAACTTTGCCCATGCATCCATTACCAAATACTTCTGACCTCATGAATAATTTACTGGCTGCTCTGATGTTTTTCACCCGTCTGCCTTTCTGGCGGATTTGTACGGTGCCGTCCGAATGCTTTCGGCACGTGGTGAGTTACTGGAGCCTTTGCGGATGGCTCACGGGGGGAGTGATGGCCCTGTCTTTCTGGGTTTTCTCCACCTGGTTTCCTCTGCCGGTAGCGGTACTGCTGGCCTTGTGTGCCCGTCTTTTCCTGACGGGTGCTTTGCATGAAGACGGTCTGGCCGATTTTTTCGACGGATTTGGGGGCGGACGCGACCGGGAAGGCATTCTCCGCATCATGAAAGATTCCCATATCGGGAGCTACGGTGTGCTGGGGCTGATATTGTATTATTTGCTCTCATTCTCGTTATTGGTATCCTTGCCTGTGTCCGTCATTCCCTGGGTGCTGTGTGTGGCCGACCCTTTCTGCAAGTTTGTATGCAGCTTTATGCTCCTGTTTCTTCCGTACGCCCGAAAAGAAGAAGAAAGCAAGGCCAAGGTGGTCTATACCCGCATGAGCCTTTCGGAGTGGATAGCCAATATTGCAGGCGGATTGTTGCCTTTACTGCTTTTACCTCTTTCTTATTGGGGGATGCTGTGCTTTCCGTGTGTACTTTTCATTGGATTGGGCTGGCTGCTCAAGCGACGTTTAGGAGGATATACCGGCGACTGTTGTGGCGCACTTTTCCTCTTGTGTGAGCTGGCGTGCTGGATGGGAGCAGTAGTGATGGCATATAATTTTTAATACGGTTAGACATAAGAAAATGAAAGTATATTTAGTTCGACATACTTCGGTGGATGTGGCACCCGGGACGTGCTACGGGCAGACCGATGTGCCGCTGCGTGCTTCGTTTCAGGAAGAGGCAGAGGCATGTAAAAAGGCCCTTCAGGATACGGGAATGCATTTTTCACGTATCTATACCAGTCCTTTGTCCCGCTGTACACGCTTGGCGGCCTATTGCGGCTTTCCCGAAGCGGAACGTGATGAGCGGCTGAAAGAGATGAACATGGGTGAGTGGGAGATGCAGCGTTTTGAGGAAATAACCGACCCGCGCATCCAGGAATGGTATGACGATTACCTGCGGGTACGGACTACCGGAGGCGAGTCGTTCATGGACGTGCTGGCCCGTGTGTCCGACTTCTTTGACCACCTGGACCGTACTTCAGGTCCGGCACTGGTGTTTGCCCATGGCGGTGTGCTGGTAGCTGCACAGGTCTATGCCGGTAAGGTGAAACTGGAAGATGCCATGAAAGCCTTGCCTCCCTACGGAGGGATGGTGGAAATTGACTTGCCACTTCCACGTTTGCATCCGCTCATGCTGGCCGGAACGGGAAGTGATGTAGGTAAGAGTGTGCTGGCTGCGGCGTTATGCCGTATCTTCTTGCAGGACGGGTACCATCCGGCACCTTTCAAGGCACAGAATATGGCACTCAATTCGTATGCCACTCCCGAAGGACTGGAAATCGGACGGGCACAGGCGGTGCAGGCTGAGGCGGCAGGAGTACCCTGTCATACCGACATGAATCCTTTGCTGCTGAAACCGACTTCCGACCATACTTCACAAGTGGTACTGAACGGCAAGCCCATAGGCAACCGAAGTGCGTATGCCTATTTCCGTACAGAGGGACGGGATGAGTTGCGCCGGGAAGTGAACCAGGCATTCGACCGCCTGGCAGCCCGTTACAATCCGGTGGTGATGGAAGGAGCGGGCAGCATCTCGGAAATCAATCTGAAGGATACGGATTTGGTGAATCTGCCCATGGCGCGTCATGCCCATGCGGATGTGATTCTGGTAGCCGACATCGATCGGGGAGGCGTGTTTGCCAGTGCCTACGGTTCGGTGGCCCTGCAGACGCCGGAAGACCGCAAGCGCATCAAGGGAATCATTGTCAATAAGTTTCGTGGCGACCTTCGCTTGTTTGAATCGGGCGTGAAGATGATGGAAGAAATCTGCGGCATTCCAGTGCTGGGCGTGATACCGTATTACCACGACATCTACATTGAGGAAGAAGATTCGGTGGAGCTTTCCTTGAAACAGCGGAAAGCGGTGCAGGGGAAGGTCAATGTGGCGGTGGTGCTGCTCCGTCATCTCTCGAATTTCACTGATTTCAATATGCTGGAGCATGACGAACGGGTAAACCTGTACTATACGAACAACGTGGACGACCTGATGAAGGCCGACATCATCCTACTACCCGGCAGCAAGAGCACCATCGACGACTTGTATGAGTTGCGTCGTAACGGGGTGGCACAAGCCATTCTTCAGGCACGCCGCAACGGCGCTACCGTGATGGGAATTTGTGGTGGATACCAGATGATGGGGCAGCGTATTGCCGACCCTGACGGAGTGGAAGGAAGCATCAGCCAGATGCCCGGACTGGGACTTCTGCCGACAGAGACGGTCATCGAAGGAGAGAAGGTGACACGTCAGGTACGTTTTGCTTTCCTGTCTTCCGAAGAACCGACCTGCACAGGATACGAAATCCACATGGGGCGTACTTCGGCGGTGGAAGGAGAGACTTTGACTCCGCTGGTGCGTCTGGAGAACGGAGAAACGGATGGCTGTGTGGCAGACCGGAAATGTGCCGGTTCCTATATTCACGGCATACTGGATAATCCGGAAGTGATAGAGTGGCTGCTGGCTCCGTATGCCGAAAAGCTGGAGCAACCTCAGCTGGATTATGCCGCTTTCAAGGAAGAACAATACAATAAGTTGGCCGACCATGTGCGGAAGCATCTGAACATGCCGCTGCTTTACCAAATACTGACTCAAAATGATTAACGGACACGGAGACGACGCCTATCGCTATACGGCCATTCGTGCCAATTTCAGTTCGAATGTGTACCACCGGGTGAACCATGACGGGTTGAACCGCTATCTGTCCGGATGCTTGTCGTGCATCCGTTCCTATCCGGAACCAGAACCTTATGCGCTGGCTGCCGAGCTGGCCCAGTTGCATGGTGTCAGTCCGGAGGAAGTCTGTGTGACGAATGGAGCCACGGAGGCCATTTACCTCATTGCCCAGGCTTTTCGCGGGAGTCATTCAGCTGTATGGATACCGACCTTTAGTGAATATGCAGATGCCTGCCGCTTGCACGGACATCGGGTGGAAGGCATTTCCAGCCTGGAGAAGCTGACGGACGGTGAAGGGATTTTCTGGCTGTGTAATCCGAACAACCCCACGGGGCAGACATGGGATGTCGTCACGCTTCGCCGACTGATAGTCGCATATCCCCGAAAGCTGTTTGTCATCGACCAGTCGTATGCGTTGTTTACAGAGAAAGAGGTACTGTCTGTAGCCGAGACGGTGAAACTGCCTAACGTATTGCTGCTGCATTCCATGACCAAATGCTATGCCGTGCCGGGTCTGCGTCTGGGAGCGGTGACGGGCAGCAGGGAACTTCTTTCCCGGATACGTGCCTGCCGTATGCCTTGGTCGGTCAATGCCTTGGCCGTAGAAGCTGGACATTATCTGCTACAGCATCCGGAGGAATATCGCATGGACATACAGGCTTTGCTGGCTGAACGGAAACGGGTGACCGATGCGCTGGAAGCTTTGGGTGGGGTAGAGATACTGCCTACGGATACGCATTATTTCTTAGCCCGCCTTCAGCAGGGTACTGCGGCACAACTGAAAGAATTCTTGGCTACCCGGCGCGGACTGCTGATTCGCGACGCATCCAATTTCGAAGGACTGGATGCGTGCTATTTCCGTATCGCCATACAGACGGAAGAAGAAAACAATCTATTAATTGAAGGCATACACGAATGGATACAGAACTCGTAATGGGATTGATTCCCCTGGCAGGAGGTTTTCTGCTTGATAAGATTTTAGGTGACCCGCTGTGGCTGCCCCATCCAGTGGTAGGATTCGGGAAACTGATTTCACGGTGTGAACGCAGAGGGAATCAGGGAACTCACCGCAAACGAAACGGAGCATGGACCGCAATAGGGCTGGTCGTGCTTGTCTTCCTGGTGAGCAAGGGATTGCTGGAGGCGGCAGCTCTGCTGCATCCGTGGGTAAAGATAGCACTCTCGGTAGTGGCCGTATTCTATTGCCTGGCCGGAAAAACTCTGATAGATGAAGTACGGATGGTGTTTGAAGCAGCGGATATTTCGCTGGGTGCCGGAAGAAAACAGGTGGATCGCATCGTGGGAAGAGATACTTCTGCCTTGACTGACCAGGAGGTGCGTACGGCGGCTCTTGAGACCTTGGCCGAGAACCTGAGCGACGGTGTCATCGCTCCGCTTTTCTGGTATTTCCTGTTGGGGGTGCCGGGGATGCTGGCGTATAAGATGGTCAATACCCTCGATTCTATGATTGGTTATCGGAATGCCCGCTACAAGGATTTTGGCTGTTGGGCGGCCCGTATGGATGACGTGGCCAATTACCTTCCCGCCCGACTGACTGCTCTGCTGATGGTGCTGGTTTCCGGTCGCTGGTCGTTGCTGAAGTTCGTGGCGCATTATGGGCGGATGCATGCCAGTCCTAATTCCGGTTATCCGGAAGCGGCACTGGCCGGAATCCTGAACTGCCGCTTTGGAGGTCCGCACGATTATTTCGGCGAGACAGTTTACAAGCCTTTTATCGGAGATAATCCTCGTCCGCTGAGCAGTCGGGATATGCGTGTGGCCATCCGTATCAACCGTGGGGCTGAACTGTTGATGATATTGCTTATGATAGGTGTGTATTTTATTGTGATTCAATAATTTATTGAAATTCTCCTTAAGGACTTCAATGAGCATAAAAAACGCAAGTGCGTTTGAACTAAAACGTAAAAGAGTTTTGGTCCAAACGCACTTGCGTTTTAAGTAAAACGTCCTTGCGTTTACTTTGAAACGCAAAGACGTTTTGAGGGTTGTTATTCATAGATGTGCATTATTATACATCTGAATGTAAATCAGGTCAGACAGCGCTACGGTTCCTACGGTAACATCGTTTCTTCTTCTTTGGCGACGTTGGATGTTTGAGCCTCCGTTCCATGCCGTGGTATGGCTTCCGTTCCACATCAGCCAGATGGTTCCGCTAGTTGAATTTAAGACTCTTTCGAAGTTTTCCATGGAAGGAAGTTCGTAGCCGTCGGGTGCCATGGCGGTAGCATCCAGTTTATTGATATGCTCGCTGGACGGACCGTATCCTTTCATTTTAGCTACTCCACCGTCATCAATTACTTCCATTCCCTGCGTGGTTTTTCCCTGGTACTGCCATTTCCATAACTTGAAGAACTCTTCGGGAGTACAGTCGCGTAGGTAATCAAAAAGCGTCTTTCCTGCCTTGGCAGCCGGGTCGTTCGAAGAAAGTATCTGGTCGTTGAAATTCTTGGAATCTCCCATGGCATTGTACTTGCACCACCACACACCGTTGAGGTAGGTAACAAGGAGCCCCCAGTTGCGGCGTACGACCGTGTATTCTTCTCTGTCCGTACCGTCGGTATTGCAGATTACCAGTGTGGCTTTCTGCTTGCGTCCGTTGGCCGTAGGGTCATTGGGCTTCCAGCCTCCTATGATGCGGAATGAGTTGGGTGTTTCATCCTGCTCTTCCAACTTGATCCAGTGTCCTTCACCGCTTTCGTATTCCACCGTCAGTTTTTTAGATTCCGGCAGAGTGATGAGTCCCAATTCATTGTCAATGTAGCGTCCGAAGTCAAATTCATAGCCGTCATGGAAGTGGATGAGCCCTTCCAGTTTAATTGGGTTTTCAGATAAGACTAATGTCAGAGCGTCTTCCGCATAGTCGTGAAGCAGTCCTTTCCGGTGGAATCTGAGCTTTACTTCCGTTTCGGGAACTCCGGGTCTCCATTTTTCTTTCTGAATACGGAATACATTCTTTCCTATTGTTTCCGGACGGAGACCTCCTAATGAGGTGATTTTTATCGGCATATTGTTTTCCGAAATCAGTTCCAGTTCATCGTCACAGTCAATGGCCAATGTCATATCTGTAGATGTATAAGGGAGGGTTATCTGTGTTTTTTCCTCATTCACTGTCACATTGTCGGGAAGTATGGACTCCTCGGTATTTACCTTTATGCTGGCCAGGTCGGAAGACAGAATATGGTCGCCTCCGTTTTTCCATTCAATGACATTCAGCTTGGCTTCTCCTGTGGTAGAGTCTGTGCTGATTTCCAATGTGTACACTACGTTGCGTTTCAAGGTAGAGGGAAGTATGGTTTCAAGAGTGGTCTCTTTTCCATTTTTCACCATTTCCAGACTTGCCTTTAAATTATCTCCAGCTTGTTCATACATGTAGAAAATACCTTGAGTATTGGTTCCCAGTCCTTCTGCAAACTCAACGGAACGGTCTTTTATCTCTGCATGAGCAGGGATGATGACAGGATTCTGCGGGAACAGAAAGGTGTGTTGTGTGATGTTTTTGAATACCACCTTGTTCACCTTGATGGGACTGTTGCTTTGAATGGACAGGTCAAAACGGGCAATGCCTCTTTCCAGATCCAGGTGAAGCAAGTTTTCGTCGGTCTGTCCCAAGTCAATCATGCCGGAGAAAAACTCCGGGGCATGTATGTAATCGTCAGCATGTGCAAACGTAATCTGCTGCCATTCTTCTTCGGTAATGCCTTGTGCTTTCAGTTCCTGAATGTTGAGCTGGTCGGCAATGTTGGCCAGGATGTAGAGGTGACCTGCTCTTTTGCTGGTCTGAAACACATACTGGTCATTCTGTTGGGTGAACTGGGTATAGATTTCTGTCATGAGACCGTTTTCAAACAGGCAGGCCTGCAAATCGTAAATCTCTCCTTCACCGGGAAGGGGGGCGCTTTCTCCTTCCACCTGAAATTCACTCAGGTGAGTGGTAATGGTCCGGATGGGCGTATTTTCCTCTGAAGGTTTATCTTCTCCACAAGCTGTGGTGAGAAACAGGGCAGAAAGTATGCCGAAAAGCTGTATGTATTTTTTGATGTACATATACTGATTTATTTTTCTGTTTAGATATTGTTGTTTTTTTACTCGTAGATGTATTCCACTAGTGTCTTGACGCATCGGATGGTACGGGTTTTAAATGCATTGCTGCCTGCATATTTGAACCAGTTTCCTCTGCCGTCACTATGGGAATATCCTTCCATCATCCAGGTATTTCCTCCGTTACCATAGGTTGCCAGCAAAATCATCATTTTCGATATGTTAGCGGCATCCCATTGATGGCCTAAGCCACAGAGTGTCCAGTGATTGCCTTCATATTCAAAATCATAGAAGGTAATCGGTCCGTACTGTAAGCCTTGGAAGGTCGCATCGCGTTCTACGACCTTAAAGTTGAGGCGCTGGCCTAAGCCATTGTTAAAGGCACCGGGGTTGAAGTAACCCAGATTGAAATTCGTACTTCCTGTAAAGAAACGGTAGTCATCGAAATCCGGTATCTGGTAACCGTCGGGTGCCATGACGGTAGGAGACAGGGTGCCAAAGTTATCCGTCTGACTTTTGTATCCCTCATAATAGAAGGAAGCGCCATTATGAGTCAGCTTTAATCCGTCAGGATTTCCGGCCTGGTACTGGTCGCCTAAGATGTGCAGAAATTCATTGTCAGAGCAGGAAGTCAGGTAGTCTGCCAGACTGCTGTCTTTGGCCGGATCTGAATTAATCAGAATCTGGTCGTTGAAATTCTTCACGTTACCTCTCAGGTTGTACTTGCACCACCATGTACCGTTGACATTAACTACCGGCAATCCCCAGTTGAGGCGTCGGATGGTATAAGTCTCCGGATGGCTTCCGTCTTTATCTGTAATGATTAATTCGCCAGCCTGCTCTCTTCCGTCTGCTTTCGGGTCATTGGGTTTCCATCCTCCTAACAGACGATAGGTATTGTTACCTTCATCAGTGAGTTTCATCCATTGTGCTTCTTCTTCTCCGAATCTCAGTGTGGCGGTTTTTCCTTCCGGCAAAATCAGGCGAGCCAGTTCTCCGTCCACGTATCGGTTGAAGTCACATTCTCCATTTTCGTCAAACTGGATAAGTCCGCTCAATTCTATCGGATTAGGCGTAAATACCAGTACCACTCTACCGGTTTGTACCTGGTCTTTGTGAACATCCAGATATACGTATTCATGTTTGCTGCCCGGCATTTTCTGTCTGCTGGCGACATTAATCTGTGCAACGGGAGAAAGTTCTCTGGAACGAGTGGCTGGAGTGACTGTGACTCCTTCAGCTCCTCCAAAGATGCTGACTTCGGCTCCTGTTTCGGCTGCCAAAGTCAGCTGGAAATTACTTTCCCAGCAAGGAACGAATACGGTATCACCACGCTCGTTGATGGTTACTCCTTCTGACAGTTGTGAATTCTCTTTATCGACCAGTCCTTTGAGCGTAAGACCTGATGCGGATGAGTCACCGCTTTCCCAGTTATCCGTCAGTACTTCCACGTTCAGGTTTGCACCGTTTCCATACACTCTTAGCGTGTACACTGTGTTACGTTTTAACGCCGGAAGGGTAGTTCTTAACCTATGCCATCCTCCATTGGCGGTCATCATAATTTCCACCTCATGACCGTTGGATGTTTGTTCCGGCAGGTAGTAAAGAGACTCCTTTTTGTTTTTGAATGGTTGTTCTCCAAAATCTTTTGTCAAGTCGGTTTTTTCGATATTGGTCAGCACACTTTTTTCGCCTCCTTCATTCACCAAACCAATCAGGGCTATATCTCTTATTGTGATGCTGTTTACTTCTGCATCTTGAAAAGTAGATTCCAGGTCAATACGGGCTACCGCACGTTTAAGAGACACGGATAGAGAGGCGTTTTCTCCATCCAGTTCTGTGTGGCCGCTCATCAATAGATTCTTTGAGGTCATTTCATCGGCTGTTGCGGTCAGTTGCAGGAACTCTTCCAGGGTAGTGACATTGTTTGTCAGGTTGGCGCGGGAAGTTATGTTTGCATCATTGGCCAGAAAATAAAGCATGCCATTTTTCTGTTTAATGTCGAGCCGGCATACTCCTTTTTCATCAATCTGCAGAGAGTTGAATGATTCGCTTAATATGCCGTTTTCAAAATGATAAGCATCAAGCGTGTGTATGTTTGTTTCGGATTCTGTGGTTATCCCATAGTTCATTCCGGAACTGATGATGCTGATGCGAAGTGAGCCGTCTGCTGCATTATCCTGCCGTATCTTTTCTTTTTGGCAGCCACTTAGTAAGAACAAGCCTGCGCTTGCCACTGTAAGTATATATTTCATATTCATTTTTTCGTCAGATTGTATTTCGTTAGTTTATTTGTATCGGTGAGGGTTTTGCGAGCTGTTCAAATAGTTCTTGGAGTCAATCGGCATGTCCTGGATATTATTGACATAAAAATTATTCATCAATTTTTCTGCCCATGGTCCGTAAGTAAATGAACTGTTGTGTCCATATCCCATTACGTGCCCCAGTTCATGGAACATGATACTGCACGAGTAAGTATTGAAATAGTGTTCAAACCATCCTTGCTGGTAACATCCGAAGGTACTTCCACCTCCTAAACCAACGACTCCGTTTCCTGGGTAGACCAATCCCACCTGAAGGGTTCTGGCCATTTGCATCTGTTGCAGTACCGATTCCACCTTTACGGGCTGTTTGTTATCATCGTACAGCTGGTCGGCATTGTCACGCAGAATCTGTTCGTGTTCCGGCATGTCAATCATATAGGTGAAGTTCAGGAAGAGGGCTACCGATTCACGGCAGTGTACTGGGCGTATTCCCATCCAGTTACCTACCGGACCACCATCTTCTCTTTCCGGATCTCCGCCATATAGCCCCCAGTAAATGTTCCACCCATGTTTGATTTTCTGTAGCTTGGCCCAGAACGGATCATCAGATTCAACTTTAAGTACGGCATCCGAGAGTTCTTCAGCCGTTTTTTTGCTTATTTCGATGATTTTACCGGATTCCGTGCGGCACATTACCGTACGTTCTATCAATGGAATTTCCTCATAAAAATCGCAGAATGCAGGAATTGAATCAAAGTAAGCCAGGTCAAAATACTCATTGCTCACTTGCGGCAATTGCATTTTTATCAGTACGTTGCTCAGTTTACGAGGAGAATAGAAGCGTGCGTGCAGCTTTCCTTCTTCGGTAACTGATACCTGAAGCGGCTGTGACGTGTTGAACTTCCGGAGTGACGGGTTGGTGTACACTTCCTTTGTTTCATCATCCTGCAGGATGGCTTTATGTCCGCCTGCATTGTATGCCGCAGGTGTGATGAACATCATTATATCCTTGTCATCCGGATGAGTCACTACCGATTCGATGTGATGAATGTGATTGCTGCTTAGCGATTTATGCTCGAACCCATAGACCTGACGTCTTTCCTCCTTACGGTAGTTACGGGTAGAAATTGTGATTTCACCGTTGAGTTCCGCATTCTCGCACAGCGGCATGAAGAGGTAAGAAGTCTGCTCATTCAAGGAAATCGGATAGAGTGTTCCATTGCTTTCACCGCTCAATTCTCCGCTGCCTGAAAGAGTGGTGTAAAAGCGTACGTCGCCAAATGAAAGGCTTTTATCCGTTACGGCATAGCGCACATAAGGATTGTGGTAGGCAAAATCGAAATCTACCCGGCTTACAATCCGTTTCTGGACTATTTCATCTGGAATGGAAGCCGTTTCCTGCATTCCATTGATAGTCTGCACCTCTATAATGGAGAAAGGAGTTTGCGAGTAGAAATATTCTGCTTCCAATGGCTTTTGCAAATCTTCCGGAAAAGCCAGCCATTCATCTTGTATGTGTTCAGGAGTGTGAATGACAGCTTTGTCTTTCGCGGCACTTCCCTGGATTCCTAAAACCAGCAGGCGATAATTTCCTTTGTGAAGTCCTTCTGTATAAATTGTAGATGTAGAAGCTTCATAATAGCTCTTGATGTTTGTTACTTTTTCACCGTTTTCATCTACTATGAAATAGTGCAACTCATCGTATGGAGAGGTCTCTTCTTCCGCAGTACGTGAAGTGTTTCCTTCATATCCATCCTTTTGTAATTTGAATAAAATCCCTGATTTGTTTGTAGCAGACGATGTGTCTAATTGTTCTTCCTGGTTACAGGATACCAATAGCAAAGTGCATAAGAATGCAATAAAGGTAAGTTTTCTCATTTCGTTGTTGTTTTCTCGTTGATTACAATCTCTTAAACCAATCCCTATAACTTTTCTTGCTGAAAAAATAACTAATTAACCGTTTTATAGTTTAGTTTGTTTATCTCGTTAATGTTTTTGCCTATTCATGTTTTTAAACGTAATATTTCCGTTTTTGTTCAATCTGCCTTCTCTTTCTACTTCAATTTTTAAGGGTAAGGACACGAACGTTATTGATTATAAAACAGTTATTGCATAAAAATAAAAAAGCAACAATATGAATTTACTGTTGCTTTTGGGCTGATGTATATTGATTTTGCTATTTTTTCTCTTGACTGCTGTTGCGATATTCTGTAGGTGTCATTCCTAAGTATTTTTTTACGTATTGTGCAAAAAACGACACATTGGGAAATTCAAAATCCACAGAAATTTCCTTAATGCTTTTGTTGGAATGCCTCAGCTCAGGAATGATATGTTCAATGGCATTCTCATGAATCAGTGTTAACGCATTTTTCCCGCTGATTTGTTTGACGATGCGCGACAGATACTTCGGTGAATAACAAAATAGGTCGGCATAGTAAGTCAGTGTACGGTGTTTGCCATTGTCGGCTGTCAGCGCTTCCATGAATTGCTTGAAGATGAAGTCGGGTTGTTTGACAGGAGTGTGATATCCTTGCTTTTCTTTTTCAATGGACTTCCGGGTGGTTTCAGCCACCATCTCGCCATAAAAAGCTGAAGCAATGTGCAGCAGGATTTCTTTCTGGTATTTGTCGGGCGAAGTCTGTATCTTGCCCTCTATCAGTTTCAGGTACTGGTGAAACGTTTCATTCCGGTTTTCTCCAAAATGCTTGATGGGGTTTTCCTGTATGTAACATATCGACTTCCAGCTGTATTTCTGAGTCTGGGTCAGCCGTTGGATAAAGCGGTTGGAAAAACAGAATACTTTTACCTTATGGTTGGGACTGGCCATTACCTGACCTATAATCGTATTGGGCAGGCTAATCAGCAGGTCATTGGCCTGTAAGTGTCGGGCCACGTTGTTCAGTTCTAATTTTACTTCTCCTTCCTCGTAATAGAGCATCAGAAAAACTTCCAGTTTGACATTCCGGTTTTCCGGGAACACATTCTCCAAGCGTTCAGTCAGAAACATGTAATCGTCAATATAACTTTGGGCATCGCAATGTGCCTGAAGCATTTCCATGTGAATATGTCTAATAATCTCTTCCATAATTCTTTTTTGCAAAGATGAAGATTTTTGGTTAAGGTGCTATGTCTTATTTTCTCTCAAGAATGTCTTATTTTCCATATTTCATGATTTTGACGGAAGAGTGGAGAAAATTGAACATCTCTGTGCGAAAATCGGTTGCCTTCCTTTTTCCCTTGCTTGCTACTTTTGCGCGAACAAAAAAAGAAACGAATATGACGAAGAAGATTGGAAAATTAAACGTATGGCTGATGTTGCTGGTTGGCTGTGCGATGGGGATAACTTCCTGTAAGACGGAAACTAAAGAAAACACTCAGAAAGGCTATAACCTTGTAACGCTTACAGCAGATACGGATAAGGAAATCATGACCTCGTATTCTGCCTCCATTGAAGGTATGCAGGATATTGATATTTATCCGCAAGTGTCAGGATATATTGAAAAGTTGAATGTGTCCGAAGGAGATGTCGTACGGCAGGGAGAAGTCTTGTTTGTGATTGACCAGGTTCCTTATAAGGCGGCTTTAGAAACAGCAGTTGCCAATGTGGAAGTAGCGAAAGCCAGTCTGGCTACAGCCGAACTTACGTATAAAAGTACAAAGGAACTGTACGCCAAGAAGGTAGTCTCCAGCTTTAACTTGCAGACAACTGAGAATGAGTATCTGACTGCCAAGGCACAGCTGGCACAGGCTAAGGCACAGGAGGTAAATGCGCGGAATAACCTTTCTTATACGGAAGTAAAAAGCCCCAGCAACGGGGTGATTGGCATGTTGCCTTACCGGGTAGGAGCACTGGTCAGTTCCAATATGTCGCAACCGCTGACCACTGTGTCAGATAATGCCACGATGTATGTCTATTTCTCGATGACTGAAAATCAGCTTTTGGCTTTGGCACGTCAATACGGTACGATTGACAAGGCGGTAGAAAACATGTCGGCCATTCAGCTTCAGTTGAATGATGGCTCTGTGTACGAAGAAAAGGGAAAGATAGAATCTATCAGTGGCGTGATTGACAAGGAGACGGGTACGGTAGGTGTGCGTGCGGTATTCCCGAATGCTTCCCGTTTGTTGCACAGTGGGGCATCGGGCAACGTGCTGATTCCAAGTGTCTATAAGAAATGTATCGTGATTCCGCAGGGAGCTACCGTACAGTTGCAGGATAAGATTCTGGCTTATAAGGTGGTAGACGGGAAAGCGGTATCTACTTTGATAAAAGTAGCTCCGGTTAACGATGGGAAAGAATACATTGTGTTGGATGGCCTGAAAGCTGGAGATGAGATTGTGGCCGACGGAACTGGAATGATTCGTGAAGGAACGCAAGTAAAATAACAGACGATTATGAAAGGAAATATATTCATTAAGCGGCCGGTGATGGCCCTCTCCATATCGGTCTTGATTCTGATAGTGGGATTTATATCACTTTATACACTTCCCGTGGAACAATATCCTGACATTGCTCCGCCTACTGTACGCGTGGAAGCCACTTATACCGGTGCCAATGCCGATGCGGTGATGAACAGTGTCATTATGCCGCTGGAAGAGAGTATCAACGGGGTAGAAAACATGATATACATTACCTCTACGGCTACCAATGCGGGTACAGCCAAAATCCTGGTGTATTTCAAGCAGGGTACCGACCCGGATATGGCAGCGGTGAATGTGCAGAACCGTGTGTCTGCCGCACAAGGTCTGCTGCCTTCCGAAGTAACTGCTATTGGCGTCAGCACCATGAAACGCCAGAACAGCTTCCTTCAGATTAACAGTCTTATCAGCCCCGACAAGCGTTATGATGAAACCTTCCTGGCCAACTACCTTGACATCAATGTGATTCCCCAGGTAAAACGTATTCAGGGCGTAGGTGATGTGCAGCTGATGGGAGATACTTACAGTATGCGTATCTGGATGAAACCCGACAAAATGGCACAATACGGACTGGTTCCTTCTGATGTGACAGCCGTATTGGGTGAGCAGAACACGGAAGCACCTACGGGTTCACTGGGTGAAAGTTCGGACAATGTGTTTCAGTACACCATGAAGTACAAAGGTCGTCTGAAGAGCGTGGAAGAATTTGAGAACATGGTCATACGTTCGCAGAAAGACGGATCCGTACTTCGGGTAAAAGATATTGCAGAAGTAGAACTGGGACGTGAATCCTATAGTTTCCATGGCGAAGCAGATGGAGTTCCGGGAGTTACTTTTATGGTCTTCCAGGTGGCTGGTGCCAATGCTACGGCTGTAAACCAGGAGATTTCCAATTTGCTGGATGATATTTCAAAAGATCTTCCGGAGGGAACGGAGTTTATTCAGATGATGAGTGTGAACGACTTCCTTTTTGCTTCTATCGACAATGTGGTTGAAACCCTGGTGATAGCCATTATCCTGGTAGTGTTGGTGGTTTACTTCTTCTTGCATGACTTCAAGAGTACCTTGATTCCTTCCATTTCCATCATTGTGTCACTGATTGGTACGTTTGCCTTCCTGTCGGTGGCCGGATTCAGTATCAATATCCTGACCTTGTTTGCCCTTGTGCTGGCCATTGGTACCGTGGTGGATGATGCGATTATTGTAGTGGAAGCCGTACAGGCCAAATTTGATGTGGGGTATCGCTCGTCTTATCTTGCCACAAAGGATGCCATGAGTGATGTGACGATGGCCGTTGTGTCGTGTACCTTTGTCTTTATGGCTGTATTTATTCCGGTGACCTTCATGGGAGGAACTTCCGGTGTGTTCTACACTCAGTTTGGTATTACGATGGCGGTGGCTGTGGGACTCTCCTGTATTAATGCCTTAACGCTCTGTCCGGCTTTGTGTGCCATGATGATGAAAGCTTCTGACACGGAGAAAAGCATCAAGAGCTTCAGCGGTCGTATCCGTGCGGCTTATACCGTGTCATTTAATACGATGCTGGGCAAATACAAGAAAGGACTGATGTTCTTCTTCCATCATCGGTGGACTGTATGGGCTTCACTGGGTGTTGCCGCTGTATTGCTGGTATATCTGATGTCGACAACCAAGACCGGACTGGTGCCTCAGGAAGACCAGGGAACCATGATGATTAATATCAGTACCTCACCTGGTAACTCTTTGGCTGAAACCAATAAGGTGATGGACAAGGTGCAGGATATATTGAAAGCCACTCCAGAGATAGAGCATTATTCGCGTATTACGGGATATGGATTGATTTCCGGGCAGGGCACGTCATACGGTACAGTCATCATCCGTTTGTATCACTGGGATGAACGAAAAGGAAAGGAACATTCTGTTGAAGCTGTCATGAAGCGCCTGAATGCCCAGTTCAGCGAGATAAAGGAGGCGCAGGTATTCTGTTTCCAGCCGGCCATGATTCCGGGATATGGTACCGGTAATGCGGTGGAACTTTATATGGAGGACAAAACGGGAGGCGACATGCAGCCGTTCTATGAGTCCGTACAGAAATTTATTATGACCCTTAACGAGCGTCCGGAAGTGGCAATGGCCTATAGTTCATACGCCATGAACTTCCCTCAGATTGCGGTGGATGTAGATGCAGCTAAATGCAAGCGTGCCGGAATCAGTCCGAGTGATGTACTCGATGTGGTGGGAGCCTATTGTGGAGGTTCGTACGTATCTAATTACAATAAGTATGGAAAGGTATACCGTGTCATGATTCAGGCTTCACCCGATGCCCGTTTGAATCAGCATGCGCTGGACAATATGTTTGTGCGTAATGGAACGGAGATGGCGCCGGTCAGCCAGTTTGTGACGCTGCGTTCTGTCTTAGGTCCGGAAATTGCCAAGCGTTTCAACTTGTATAATACGATTGATGTGAATGTGAACGTGGCCGAGGGATATTCTACCGGTGAAGTCCAGAAAGCCATTAAGGAGGTTGCGGCTCAGGTACTTCCTTCCGGCTATGGTTATGAATATGGAGGTATGGCACGTGAGGAAGCCAGCAGCGGAGGAGCACAGACCGTGTTCATCTATACCCTCTGTGTGGTATTGATTTACCTGATTCTGTCCTGCTTGTATGAAAGTTTCCTGGTACCGCTGGCCGTGATTCTGTCCGTACCTTTCGGATTGATGGGAAGTTTCCTGTTTGCCCGTGTGGCAGGGTTGGAGAACAACATCTATCTTCAGACCGGTGCCATCATGTTGATTGGTTTGCTGGCTAAAACAGCCATCTTGATTACAGAGTATGCCATTGAACGCCGTCGTAAGGGTATGGGGATTATCTCTTCTGCTTATTCGGCAGCTCAGGCCCGTTTCCGTCCTATTATTATGACCGTCTTGTGTATGATTTTCGGTATGCTTCCGCTGATGTTCTCATCCGGTGCCGGAGCAAACGGAAACAGTTCATTGGCCACGGGTGTAGTAGGAGGTATGCTGATTGGTACGTTGGCTCTGCTCTTTGTGGTTCCGGTTTTCTTTGTGGTGTTCGAATATCTTCAGGAAAAATTGCGTGGCCCTATGCAGAAGGAACCCGACCAGCAGATTCTATATGAGAAGGAACAGACCTTGATTGAGAAAAGTGCCTTTAACACAGAAAAGTAAATGAACAATATGAATACATCAAAGATAATCGCATGTGGCGCAACGCTCTTGCTGAGCAGTTGCGGAATATATACCAGCTATGAACCGCAGACCTCGGTTCCCGAGAACTTGTACGGCGAAGAGGTCACTGTTTCCGATACGGTAAGTATCGGAAACATTCACTGGCGGGATTTCTTTACAGACCCTTATTTGCAGGATCTGATTGAAAAGGGGCTGGCGCAGAATACAGATGTGCAGACAGCCAGTCTGCGTGTGGAAGAAGCGAAGGCTTCTTTGCTTTCGGCCAAACTGTCTTTTCTTCCTTCCTTTGCTCTTTCTCCGCAAGGGGGTATCAATACGGTGGAAGGCAGCAAGGCTTCACACACCTATACGCTTCCGGTGACAGCCAGTTGGGAACTGGACATTTTCGGGAAACTGCGTAATGCCAAACGTCAGGCTAAAGCCGCTTATCTGCAAAGTGAAGATTATAAGCAGGCAGTGTATTCCAGCCTGATAGCCAATATCGCGAATACATATTACACGTTATTGATGCTCGATGAGCAACTGGAGATTTCCCGTCAAACAGCCGATACGTGGAAGGAAACCGTGGAGTCTACGCAGGCCTTGATGGATGCGGGACAGACCGATGAGGCTGCCGTTTCACAGATGAGGGCTACTTATTATGAAGTAGAGAATTCGGTGATGGATTTGGAAGAACAGATTAACCAGGTAGAAAACAGTCTGTCTTTGCTGCTGGCAGAGACACCGCATAAGATTGCGAGAGGAAAACTTTCCGGTCAACAATTCACTTCACGTTTGTCTGTGGGAGTTCCACTTCAGATGCTTTCCAACCGTCCGGACGTGCGTATGGCCGAACGTGACCTGGAACAAGCGTTTTATGTGACCAATCAGGCTAATTCAGCCTTTTATCCGTCCATAACTTTAAGTGGAAGTGCCGGATGGACAAATTCGGTGGGTGGACTGATTACCAATCCAGGTAAGTTTGTTACCTCAGCACTGGCTTCACTGACGCAGCCGCTGTTTAACAGAGGAACGTTGATTGCCCGCCGGCGCATTGCCGAGGCACAGCAGGAAGAGGCTCTTCTGGCTTTTGAGCAAAAGTTGCTGGATGCCGGTACGGAAGTGAACGAAGCGCTGGTGTCTTATCAGATAAGTAAAAGGAAAAAAGATAATTACGAAAATCAGGTGGCTGCCCTGGAAAAGGCCTTCACCAGTACGTCACTGCTGATGCAGCATGGCAACACGACCTATCTGGAAGTGCTGACTGCCCGGCAGACGTTGTTAAATGCCCAGCTCTCTCAAACCGCTAACTGTTTCAAGGAGATACAAAGCCTTATCAACTTGTATCAGGCGCTGGGTGGAGGACAGCATATTTAGTTCTCTTTTTTTAGTTTCTATTGTGTTTGCAGGCGAATGTTACTTGACTGCTTTTCCTCTTTTCTCTCTCTCATACTTATATTCATTTTTGTATTCATACCCTGAGAGGAAAACAGTCAAGTACATTCGTTCTTGTTTTTTATTGGTGCAATTTCTTATTCAAACAGAATCTTACCGAAGAATTCCGGACAGTGGAAGCAGGGTTTCGGCAAGTCTATTTTGTTCCATGACAGGAAGTGCGGGGTGTGCTGCAAGTCGCCGCATTTGTAGAAATTGGCATGAGCAGTCATTCCTTTGAAACCTTTAAGCTGATGACGGAAGAATGCTTCCTTCGGGATGCAAAGGGCCAGCTGCCAGCTGCATTCTCCCATACGCTCTTCAAAAGGAGCCTTGTCGAGCGAAGTCCAGCGGTCTACTTTTCGGGTGATTTCCACTGGTGCATGAGGTCTGTCGCCCGGTCTTCCACCACCGATGAGCAAGGTACCTCCACAGTTGCATTCAAAGTTGTAGTAGATATTTTCTTCCTGGTCTTCGGGAAGCTGGAAGAAGAATTCACAGCAGGAGTCTTCCCATACTCTGCCGTTGTCTTCTGCTGCTACGGCACGTACGCTTTCTTCCTTGACGCGGTAGTTCAGTAAAATGGCATCTCCCGTGTGAGCGATGCGGAATTCCACTTCGGGACGGTAAGGATAGTCCTTCCAGTTTACACAATCGATAGCCTGAAATTCAATATGGTTTTCATCGAGCAATGCCGGAATGTCTTTTGCCGGGACAAGCGAATGTCCTGTAATTTCATGTACATGTAATTCTTTCATGGTGATTTCTTATTTAGTAATTGAATTAGATTTATTCTTGCTTGTTCAAGATTATTAAAGCTCCGATAACTCCCGGAATCCATCCGCACAGGGTGAGGATGAAGACAATCAGTACTGAGCCGCAGCCTTTATCAATCACGGCAAGAGGCGGAAAAATAATGGAGAGAATAACTCTGATTAATGACATTTCTGTATCGTTTTTAGAAATTTGCAGGAAAGTTATTGAAAAGATTCGGAACTGGCAATAATTTGTGACAGATTCAGGAACTTTCTTTCAATATCATCTTATGTGAAGAACTATTTTGCAGGACTTTGGCTATCAATACAAAAAACGAGTGCATCGAAGCAGATACACTCGTTTTTTTATGATACCTCTGAAAGGTATTGTATACAGTAAACTTTACAACTTTCTGTCAAAAAGACCGAACATCCCCGGTCTGCAAAGGGGTTACACACTCATTAGCTGAGCATTACGTAACCCCAAATCATCGGGTCTCCCTTGAAGACCTTCTGAATGAAATTCTTCATCGTTTTCATGTTGTTACCCTTTCTTTTTAGTGAATAAAAAACTTTAATACCTTAAAATCTAAAACCTAATCCAAAAATACGTCGTCATCCCGACGAGGTAAAAACAATCTTTTTAAATCCTATAACAATCTTTTTTCCTGGTAACCGTTGAACTTTCGTTCTTGATTACGTTGCAAAGATAGGGCTTTTTTGAATAGAATATATGTTTTATAACATGAAATTTTGATTTTCCGGTGTTTTATTGATGTAAATCAAAAAAACGGCCTTAAACGGAGTGCTTGGCAGCGCACTTGGCGCAGATACCTTTCACAATGTAGTTGACTTTTCGGGCAATGAAGCCCTCGGGCAGGTCGATGTGCGGTATCAGGTCTTCGTTCAGGCAGTAGGTGTTCTGGCAGATTTCACAATAGAAGTGGCAGTGAGCCTCTTCTTCGTGGCAGTGTCCGTGGTTGTGGCAGATGCAGTATTTGTGTGAGCCACTGCCGTCGTCTACACTGTGTATCAGATGGTGCTCGTGAAAGAGCACGAGGGTGCGGAAGATGACCGACTTGTCGATGCTATCAAGTTGCCTTTCCAACGTACTCAGGCTGAATGTGTCACTGTTACGGGCAATGGCTTCATAGATGAGCAGTCGGGTAGAGGTGGGGCGGATGCCGGCCGACTCTAAAATGGGACTATAGTCTTCAGTTTTCATAAAAAATGGATGCTTATCTGTTGACAGCAGCAAAGATAAGCATCCATTTTGGTAACCTGGTTGTTTTTCAGGCAGGTTTTTTAGTCGGCCAGTCCGAGCTTTTTCTTCATGTCCTTGCTCAGGGCATCCTTGTGTACAAGCACGTAGATGGTTTTGGCACGTACGTAGCTTTCCGACATGTTCAGGTAACCGCCGAAGTCATTGCGGTCGGTTCCCCAAGAGTTCTTGGTGATGTAGTACTTCGTGCCGTTCTGGTCCTTGGCAATGCCGGTGAGGTGCATCAGGTGGTCATCGGTTGTCACGAAAGATTCGTATCCTTTCTGGCGGATTTCGGGAGTTACCTTGACTTCCGGACAAGGATATTCAAACTTGAAGGCTTCGCTGAGTCTTTCCTTTGCATCCATGCCTTGCCAGCGGGCAAAATCGGTATCCTTCAGGTCTTCGGTCTTTTCTGTTTCCGGATTGATGGCTACTCCGTGCTTGAAAGAGAAACCTTTTTCGCTGACGTCTCCGTCCCAGCATACGGTATAGCCGTTTTTCAGTGCATAGTCTGTAGCTTCCATCATTTCGTCCAGCGGAAGGTTGTACATTTTGGCATGTTCCCAGTTGTCGGGAATCTCTACTTCAAATGCCTGGTAGTAGGGCTTGTGAGTAAAGCTGGTCAGCATGACGTAGTCTTCGGGATGGATGTCCAGGCTCTGTGCGAAGGACTGCGGGGTGTATTCCTTGCCTTTGTAGGTAAACTTTTCAGGCAGTTCGCCCATGTAGATGTCGAACAGGCTCTTGATAAGCTTGTCGTATTCCGGACTGCGCTGACGCATCTGTACGGCTTTTCCGGCAATGGCTTCCATATAAGAGGCCAGCTCCTTGTGGTTGTGTGTAGGAGAATTGTAGTTGATGCCGCTGTATACTTCTTCCGGCACGATGCCTACCTGAGTGAAAGCCGTAAACCAGCTGGGTGAGATGCTTCCCTGACCGATGTTGCCTTTTCCGTGGCGCAGGTAGTTGTCGTTCAACTGGTTCATATATTTCTGACGGACAATGTACATTTCCGAGAGGTCGAATTCACCTTTTCCCTGACGCAGGAGTTCGGCTTCGATGAAAGAGGTAGTGGCAAAACACCAGCAGGTACCGGTCGCAGCCTGGTTCTTGACCGGAGTCACTTTCTGGTTGACTACGGTAGTAAACTGGTAGCCTTCGGCCTTGGGCTGTGCCTGAACGGTGGCCGAAGCAAGAAGTAATGCAGAGATAAATGTAATTGTTTTCATATTTTTTCTATGTGTTTTTTACGTGTGTATAAATAAGGAATCAGAATCCGAAGCGGTAGTCATTCCAGTATTTGGCGGTCATTTCGTCCCAACGCAGAAGGGTAGCTCCGATAAAGTCTTTGGTATAGTCGGTCAGATAAGCCTTGGCAGCTTCTTCTCCCTGATTCTTGACCAGCTCGGCATAGCGCTGTTCCACCATCGGCAGTTCTTCCAGTCCTTTTCTTTCAAAATGGAGCAGGTTCTTTTCCAAAATCTTACGGGCATTTCCCCATCTCACGGTAGCCAGCTTGTTGGCCTGGCGATAGTGCCACAAAGCAGCATCCAGGCGGTAGCGGTGGTTGCCGCAAATCTTGAACATCTCCGGCAGGTCGGTCGTACCGCAGAAGATGGGTACGCGCGGACTCTGTCCGGGGTTGTCCATGCCAAACCAGCAGACACCTCCCACGGCATCCGGAAGCCAGTCGCGCAACTGGATGACGGTAGAGTACGCACATTGCGGCACGGCCACGTTGCGGTTGGCTGTCACGGCACCCTTTTGCAGGGCATTGAACAGCTGTACCTCGTCGGTACGCATCCACGGGTTGGCACGCGGACTGGTAATGGTATCGGTCTTTCCGGTCTTTCTGTCCTTGACAGCCACTTTCAGGTTTTTCGTTACGCTCCATTCCGTACCTTCATACGTCTGGCGCAGGTAAGCCATCACGTCGGCATTGCTGATTTTCTTTTCCGGTTTTACACTCAGCGGCAGTTCCTCGTCGTCCATGCTAAGCTTGAGCGACGGAGCCAGTGTGCTCAGAATGAAGAACTCGCGGATGCTGAATGCCTGCATCTTGCCGAAATAGTTCGGACCTCCGTAGGCTTTCCAGAACTTGAACGGTTCCTTGCCATCCCACAGCTTGAGTTTTTTGGCCACGCTGAACACGTTTTCAGAGGCCATATAGTTGTTTGTATCCTTTAGATTGAGCGTGCTGATGCGTGAGATATTGGCTGATACGCCCACTTCATCATCGGGGATACGTACGGCAGCCCATACACCGCCAATCTGGTCGGGGCCTTCGCCGAAGATTTCAAAGTGCCATACTTCCTTCGGGTCGGCAATGGTCAGACATTCGCCCGAATCGCCGTAGCCGTATTCCTTCACCAGCTTACCCATGAGCTGAATGGCATCGCGGGCCGTGGTGCAGCGTTGCAATGCCACACGGGCCAGTTCTTCAATCATGAACATTCCTTTAGGGTTCTGCAGAGTATCCCTTCCGCTGATGGTCGTTTCTCCCATGGCCAGCTGCTTCTCGTTCAGGCACGGATAAGCCGTATCCAGAAAAGCGTAGGTATGTTTGGCTTGCGGAATCTGCCCTTTCACGGTCAGTTTTGTCTGGTCGTTGACCGATTCCGTGTGCATGCGTCCGTCGTAAATGTTCATCACTGTGTCGTTGGCAAAATCTGCTGCCGGTACTACGTTTACCCACGTACGGTACCAGCTGTCGCAGGTGTGGCTCGTCATGACAGAGCCGTCGGTTGAGGCCAGTTTCCCCACCATGATACTGGTACAGCAGTCCGGATCGCGCGGCAAAGTCTGTTGTGCCAGTGAAAACTGAGAGAATGCAACCCCAATAACGAATAAAATGTTACGTATTTTCATGATTTTATATTAAAATGATACCTTTCTGCAAAGGTAGTAAAAAAAGGAGGAAATCGACAAGGGCATAAAGGATAAAAACAGAATTCCGGTGTGTAACGTGCTGGGGTGAAATAAGAGAAAACATCAGTACGGAGTGTTCCGAAAGCCTTTGCTGTAATTATGTTTCCCTGCCGCGAAACCTATGTTTCCCGGTGCGGAACCTTATGTTTCTCTTGTGGAAAACGTAGGTTTTTGCGAAGAGAAACCTAAATCATGTGGTACAGTTGCTCGTTTATTTTCTGTACGTTTTTCAATCAGGAAAGAGAAGGGGAAGGGGCTTTGCCTTTGGAGACAAAAAAGGCCGTCTCCCTTGTTTTGCGGTGGGAGACGGCCTTTCTGATTATTTAATTTCGAATTCTTCCTTCATGTCCATTTCCTGGTTGTTCACATCAAAGAATTTATATTGCAGGAACGCCAGGTTCTGGTTCGGAACGATTTTGATGCCAAATCCATATTTCATCTGCCATTTGCGCTTCATGGACATGAGTCCCTGATTTACGTAGGCAGCGACATAAGGATGAATGTGTAGTGTGAATTTCTTCACTTTCAGCTTGTTGACCATATAGTCAATCTTACTTTCCAATGTATCGGTAAACAGGATGGAAGGTTTGATTTTTCCTTTTCCGAAACATACTGGGCAGTCCTCATCAGTAGTGACATCCATGGCCGGACGCACACGCTGGCGCGTGATTTGCATAAGTCCGAATTTGCTCAGAGGAAGGATGTTGTGCTTGGCCCGGTCTTTCTGCATGTTCTGGCACATGCGCTCGTAAAGTTTCTGCCGATTTTCAGCCAGGTTCATATCGATGAAGTCTACCACAATGATACCTCCCATATCCCTTAGACGAAGCTGGCGTGCCAACTCATCGGCTGCGCCCAAATTTACGTCGAGTGCATTCGCTTCTTGTCCGTTAGTTGATTTGGAACGGTTTCCGCTGTTTACGTCCACCACATGGAGTGCTTCCGTATGTTCGATAATCAGGTAAGCTCCGCTCTTGTAGGAAACGGTTTTCCCGAAAGAGGATTTGATTTGCTTGGTGATGCCGAAGTTATCGAAAATAGGGAGCTGGCCGGTGTAGCGCTTCACGATGCCCGTACGCTCGGGGGCAATGAGTGCTACATAATCTTTTACTTCGTTGAAAACGGTTTCGTCGTTCACATAGATGTTTTCGTACGACGGGTTGAACAAGTCGCGCAGCATGGCTACGGTACGGCTTGTTTCCTCATAAACCAGTGAGGGCAGTTTGGTGGCCTTCTGTACTTTCGTGATGGTTTCTTCCCAATGTTTCAGCAGGACTTTCAGTTCCGCATCCAGTTCTGCCACGCGCTTTCCTTCGGCCACGGTACGTACAATGACTCCGAAGTTCTTAGGCTTGATGCTCTGCAGCAGTTGTTTGAGGCGTGCTCTTTCCTCGCTGGATTTTATTTTTTGTGAAACGGATACTTTGTCGTTGAAAGGTATCAGTACCAGATAGCGTCCGGCGAACGACAATTCGCAGGTCAGTCGCGGCCCCTTGGTGGAAATCGGTTCCTTGACAATCTGTACGATGACTTCCTGTCCTTGCTGGAGCACGCTGGAAATGGTTCCATCCTTTTCAATGTCGGGTAGCATGGAAGCTTTCGACATGGGATAGAGCTTTTTCCGGTCGCTGATTACTTGCTTGAGGTACTTCTGGTAAGAATGAAATTGTGGTCCCAAGTCCAGGTAGTGAAGAAAAGCGTCTTTCTCAAAGCCTACGTCTACAAAGCAGGCGTTGAGGCCGGGCATGAGTTTCCGGACTTTACCTACGTACATGTTGCCTACGGAAAAGGAGAGGTTTCGTTCCTCTTTCTGGAACTCTACCAGGTTCTTGTCCTCCATGAGGGCAATAGAAATTTCCTTGGGCTGTACGTCTACTACTAATTCGCTTGTCACTTTGTTACTTGGTTTTTTGTTTTTACTAGGTTGCTAATTACACAAAGAACAAACCTGAAAGGCTTTTGTTGAGCTTTGCAAGTTTGTTCTTTATTGAAGTCGGACAGACTAACAATTATTTTTTGCTTTTATGTCTGTTCTTTCTTAGTCTTTTTTTACGTTTGTGTGTAGACATTTTATGTCTTTTTCTTTTCTTTCCGCTTGGCATAGCTTCAAAATTTTATGGGTTAATACTAAATGTTAATTATTTTTTTACTGATAGAGTAAATGTTTTTGCTGGTTTAAATGCCGGAATATTGTGTTCCGGAATAATAATGGTAGTATTCTTAGAAATATTACGAGCAGTTTTCTGCGCTCTTTTCTTTACAATGAAACTACCGAAACCACGGAGGTAGACATTCTCATCTTTCGACAAAGATTCTTTTACTGATCCCATGAACGCCTCAAGGGTTGCTAATACTGTTGCCTTGTCAATACCTGTGTTCTTGGCAATTTCGTTTACAATATCTGCTTTAGTCATTGCGCTAATAATTATTGTTATACGTTATCTTAAATTTTTGGACTGCAAATATATAGCTTTTCTGTATCTTTCGAAAATTTCTCGGGAATATTTTTTTAGAAAACTCGTGCTTTTTTGAGAGTTACGAGTCTTTTATACAGCTGTATGACGTGGTTTTTCTGTATATGTCGGGCAAATGTATTATTTTTGCAGCCAAATTATAGATTGGATGAATTTGTTTGCAACTACAATAATTGACTGGTACAAGGAGAACAAGCGTGACCTGCCTTGGCGTGACACCAAAGACCCTTATAAGATATGGATTTCGGAAATCATTCTTCAGCAGACCCGTGTGGTGCAGGGGTATGACTATTACTGCCGTTTTATGGAGCATTTTCCGGATGTAGAAACACTGGCAAAGGCTTCGGAAGACGAAGTGATGAAGTGCTGGCAGGGGCTGGGCTATTATTCGCGTGCCCGTAACTTGCACGAAGCTGCACGTACGATTGCCGAAAAGGGAGTTTTCCCCGTGCGTTATGAAGATGTAAGGGCATTGAAGGGGGTGGGAGACTATACGGCCGCAGCCATTTGTTCCTTTGCTTACGACATGCCGTATGCGGTGGTCGACGGGAATGTGTATCGCGTATTGTCCCGGTGGCTGGGCGTGGAAGAACCCATTGATACAGGAGCAGGAAAAAAACTGTATGCTTCGCTGGCCGATGAAATGATGGACAAGTCGCGTCCGGCATTGTATAATCAGGCCATCATGGATTTCGGGGCCTTGCAATGTGTGCCGTCGTCGCCTTCCTGTCTGTTTTGTCCACTTTCAGACAGTTGTGTGGCCCTGCAAAAGAATTTAGTGGACAAACTTCCCTGGAAAGCACGTAAAACGAAGGTATTAAATCGTTATTTTTCTTATATTTACGTGCGTGCAGGCGTGCATACATTTATAAAAAGGCGTGAAGCCGGAGACATCTGGCAGAATCTGTATGAGTTTCCGCTGATTGAAACGGAACAGGAAGTAGGAGAAGAAGAGATTTTCTCTCTTCCGGCATTCCGGGAACTGGTAGGTAACCGCTCCATACGTATGTTCCGCGTGGTATCTCCTGAGGTGAAACACGTGTTGTCACACCGGGTAATTCATGCCCGATGCTACGAAGTAGAATTGGAAGAGGAAGATGCTGTTCTTTCTGGATTTCAGCGCGTTCTGATTGACGATTTGCATAAATTCCCCGTGTCGCGCTTGATATCTCGTTTTTTTTCGTTACTTTTGAAACCAAATTATAAAAAATAAAATCATGTCATTGAATAAAGTACAATTGATTGGAAATGTAGGGAAAGACCCTGAAGTAAGATATTTGGACAGTGGAATGGCTGTGGCTACTTTCCCGCTGGCTACCACAGACCGTGCTTATACGCTGGCCAATGGCACACAGGTGCCTGAACGTACGGAATGGCATAACATCGTGTTATGGAAAAAATTGGCTGAAACTGCCGAAAAATATGTACACAAAGGCGATAAGCTGTATATTGAAGGGAAAATCCGTACTCGTTCATACGACGACCAGAATGGAGTGAAACGTTATGTAACGGAAATTTTCGGTGACAATATGGAAATGCTGACTCCGCGTGCTGCACAGCCTGCTGCCCCTGCACAACCACAGGCTGTTTCGCCGGTTGCCGCTGCTGCTCAGCCTGAGAACAATCCTTCGGATGATCTGCCGTTTTAATCTCAGGCGGTCTTAAATTGATGTTTAACTACAGGTAGATAGAATGGACCCTGACTCGTGTTTGCTCCGCTGGACGGAGCTTTGTGACGGAATTACCGTAATGCCCCTTTCGTTAGGGGCTGCTTTTGCTTTGCTGCTGGCCCTTGCGTTATTATATGCTTCGGGCTTTGTTTCTGCTTCTGAAATAGCTTTCTTTTCGTTATCTCCTTCTGACTTGAACGATATAGAAGAGGAGAATCATCCTTCTGACTCTAAAATCAAGGCCTTGCTTGATGATTCAGAGCGTCTGCTGGCCACTATTCTGATTTCGAATAACTTTGTCAATGTGACGATTATCATGCTGTTGAACTATGTGTTTGCCAGTGTGATTGATTTTGGAGAGGCAAAAATTCTGGAGTTTTTGATTGTAACGGTCGTATTGACCTTCCTGCTGTTGCTGTTCGGAGAAATTATGCCGAAAATTTATTCGGCACAGCACACTTTACCCTTTGCCCGTAAGGCAGCTCCCGTAGTGACAGTTTTGCGTACCGTATTCTGGCCCATATCCTCGTTGCTGGTCCGGTCTTCTTTTTTCATCAATCGATTTTCACAGAAGCGGAAAGTCCGGAACCTGTCGGTCAATGAACTTTCTCAGGCGCTGGAATTGACGGATATTCAGGAAACACCGGAAGAAAACAATATGCTGGAGGGAATCATCCGTTTTGGAGAAGAAACGGCGAAGGAAGTAATGACTTCCCGTCTGGATATTGTGGATTTGGAAATACATTCTACCTTTTCGGAGGTATTGAAGTGTATCAATGAAAACGGATATTCACGCATCCCGGTGTATGAAGAAACGCGTGACCATATCAAAGGAATCTTGTATATCAAGGACTTGCTTCCTTATCTGGATAAGGGTGAGGACTTCAAATGGCAGAACCTGATTCGCCCTGCCTTGTTTGTGCCGGAAAATAAGATGATTGGCGATTTGCTGCGTGACTTTCAGACAAACAAGATTCACATCGCCGTAGTGGTGGATGAATTTGGGGGTACGTCGGGCATCGTAACGATGGAGGACATCATTGAGGAGATTGTCGGAGAAATCAATGACGAATACGATGAGGAAGAACGCACGTACGTGAAACTGACGGAAAACGTGTATGTGTTCGAAGGAAAGACTCTGCTGTCGGACTTTTATAAGATTATCAAGGATAGTGAGGAGGTATTTGAAGATGTCTCAGGGGATGCGGATTCACTGGCCGGCCTTCTGCTGGAGTTGAAGGGAGAGTTCCCCGTGTTGCATGAGATTATCAATTACCAGAATTACCGCTTTGAGATTCTGGAGATGACTTCGCGTCGTATCCAGAAGGTGAAAGTGACCATCTTGCCTGTGGTTCAGGAAGAAGATGAGGCGAAGGAGAAATAACTATGCCGCTGCTGAAGACTTGGACGGAGGAAAATGGCCGATGGGGAATCTGGCAGGTGACGGAAACGCTGGAGGAACTTTATGCCTGTCTGACGGGCGATGTGGTGCGGCAAGAACTTGAACGTCTGAAAGCTCCTTCCCGGAAAATGGAATACCTGGCAGTCCGTGTGCTACTGAAAACGATGTTGGGGAAAGAAGTACGGATTGGACATGAACCTTCCGGAAAGCCGTTTCTGACAGAAGGGGAGTATCATGTATCCATTTCTCATACGAAGGGATATGTGGCAGTCGGTTTGCATGAGTCTGTCCAGCCCGGCATTGATATTGAGGCTTATGGCGAGCGGGTACGCAAGGTAGAATCCCGCTTTATTAGGGAAGACGAGATGCCAGAAAGAACACGGATGGAGTCGCGTGAAGAACTGTATCAGCTGCTTTTGCACTGGTCGGCAAAGGAAACCATGTACAAAGTGCTCGATATGGCAGAAGTGGATTTCCTGCAACACCTCAAAGTGTGTCCTTTTAAACTATCTTCCTCCGGAACGTTTACGGGTGAATCATATCGGAAAGCGGACAAGGCCCGTTTTCTGATTCATTATCTGATACATCCTGAGTTTGTCTGTACCTATTGTCTGAATACCGCTTGCAGCACAAACAATGGATGAGTTTGTTTATGAAAGAAAAAAGATGAACAAGAAATTACGTAAAACAATTCGGCTGACGGCCATTTCGTTAGGAGCGTTACTGACTGTATTCTTGTTGGCCGTAACCATCGTGGTGAATTTTATTTTTACACCGGAAAAGTTGACGCCGGTGGTGTTGAATGTAGCCAATCAGTCATTGAATGCCCGTTTGCAGATGAAAAGCGTGGAACTGACCTTCTTTTCCACCTTTCCTCGATTCGGACTGAAGGTGACGGATGGAGTATTGGTGTCCAAAGCCATTAATGATACGTTATGGCAGAAGACCGATTCACTGGTTTCTTTCAAGAAATGTGTGGTAGTGGTGAATCCGGTGGATTATCTGATGCATGATAAAATCAGCCTGCGTTATCTGGGACTGGAGGATGCGTCGTTATATGCCTTCAAGAACAAGGAAGGAAAAAGCAACTGGGACATCGTGAAGAGCACGGAAGAGACAGTAGAAGAGGATACCACATCGCAGAAGCCTCAGATTCAGGAAATAGACATTAACCGTGTGGCCTTGAAGCGTACGAACGTGACGTTCGACGACAGGGATACAAGGGTATATGCCCGCGTGCAGAACTTGAACATGAATCTGAAAGCTTCCTTGAAGAAAGATTATTCCATGCTGGCACTGGAGTATGACAACGAAAATCTGCTCTTCTGGCAGGACGGACAGTTGTTGGTGAATCACCTGGCTGTAGGACTGAATGCGGATATGCAACTGGACCGTGTTTCCCGTCGGCTCACGTTGAAGGATACGGGACTGACATTAAATGGAATAGCCCTTGACTTGTCGGGAACTCTCGGACGGGATACGATTGGCGGACCGGCTTCAGTAGATTTGACCTATAAGTTGCATGCCCCGTCGCTGGAAACCGTGTTTAATATGATTCCGGAGAGTGTGCTGAAGCGTCAGGAACTCACCGCCAAGGGAGAAGTTACGTTAGAAGGAACCTTGAAGGGGCTTTATGGCAAACAGCAGATGCCGGAAGCTACACTTCACATGAGCATTAATCAGGCTTCAGCGAAGTATGCCGATTTACCTTATGGTATTGACGACCTGACAGCGGAATTCAGCGGGTACGTTGATTTCATGCGCCACAAGCCCTCGTATGCCGATTTGAAAATATTCCGTTTCAAGGGAGCTCATACCGATATCTTGGCCGACGGAAAAGTGGAAGATTTGTTGGGTGACCCTGACATCACTTTTCATACCCGTTCGGAAATAGACCTTACGGCACTGGCCAAGACTTTCCCCTTGCAGGAAGGAGTGTCGATAGGTGGTCGGGTGGGAGCCGACTTCCGCTTGCATTGTCGCTTGTCGACTATTCAGAAGCAGGATTGGGGGCGTGTCCGCTTGAAAGGAAAGCTGGATATGCAGGACATGTTCTTACGCGATACTAAGAAGAATTTTGAATTTACCAGCCAGGCCGCTCTCCGTTTTATTGGCGAAGACAATCTTGCCGCACAAATGAACATTCGCAAGGCTTCCTTGCGTACTGCGGCTATTTCTGCCGATTTGGATGAATTGAACGCCACCGTCCGGTCTACGAATCCGCAGGATACAACCCGTCTGATTGACGTGGAATGTAAATTGCAGATGAGTCGCCTGAAAGGAGAAATGGGTGATTCGTTGAAGGTGTTCAGTAAAAAGGCAAAGGCTTCTTTGCACCTGCAGCCGGGCAAACTGAATCCGGCCATGCCGAATATAAAGGTAGCCTTGGAGACTGATACACTTTTCTGCCGTATGGGCGATATGAAAATGGGCATGGACAAGGGAGGCTTTAACTTGACGGCTGAAAAGGTACGCGATTCTGTATGGCTTCCCAAGGGAATTGTCGGATTCAATCGATTGACTTTAAGAACCCCTGAACTGGCTTTGCCAGTGAGAATGCGAAAAACGGCCGTAACGGTAGGCGATAGAGTCATCACCTTGAAAAATGCCAGTATGCGCATCGGACGTTCCAACTTGACGGCAAGCGGATCGGTTTACGGTCTGTATGCAGCAATGAAGAAAGGAAAAATGTTGAAGGCCAACCTGGAAATCGCTTCCCGTAACCTCGATTGCAACCAGTTGATTAATGCACTGAATTTCCCGCAAGATACGCTTCAGGCAGAGACCGACACGGTATCGTCGGCAGAACCGATGCAGTTGTTTGTCATTCCGAAGAACATTGATTTCGAGTTGAAGACCAACCTGAAAAAGGTGACTTACGGAAATATGGTGTTTGAAAATGTGCAAGGAGCGGTAGACATTCGCAATCAGGCGGTTTATCTGAAAAAGCTGACCATGCGCGGACTGGAAGCAGACCTGGAAACCACGTTGGTATATCGTGCCCGAAGGAAAACAAGAGGCTATGCCGGTTTTGATTTCCGTTTGCGCAAAGTAAATATCGGTAAGCTGGTCGATTTCATTCCTTCGCTTGATACGATTGTACCGATGCTCCGTTCCTTCAAGGGAATGGTCGATTTTGATGCTACGGCCGAGGCTGTGCTTGATTCCAACCTGAACGTGAAGATTCCAAGTCTGAAAGCGGCCATGCACATCAAAGGCGACAGTCTGGTACTGATGGATGGAGAAACTTTTGCCGAAATATCCAAGACACTGATGTTTAAGAATAAGAAACGGAATGTGTTCGACAGTATTTCGGTGAACCTGACCGTGCAGGACGGCAATGTGACGGTATATCCGTTCTTACTTCAGATAGACCGTTACAAGGCGGCTGTAGGAGGAACCCAGGGTTTGGACATGAACTTTAACTATCACATCTCTGTGCTGAAATCGCCGTTGCCGTTCAAGGCGGGAGTGAATATTACCGGAAACCTGGACAAGATGAAAATCCGTATCGGCAAGGCGAAGTATAAAGATGCAGTTACGCCTGTGGAAATCCGGAAAGTGGACAGCACGCGTGTGAACATGGGGCAGGAGATTATTCATAGCTTTGAACGCGTAATAAGCCGTACGTACAGAGGAAAACTTCCGCAAGGTGCTGAGTGAGGTAGGTTTGCATATTTATCTGAATAATTGTATATTTGCGAACGAGAGACAGAATTTATACGAGTATTAACACTATTAATAATTAAAATCTTCATTAATCTATGTTTAGTAAACATCCTAAAGGGCTGGTAGCCGCATCGTTGGCCAATCTGGGAGAGCGTTTCGGCTTCTACACCATGATGGCAATTCTGGTGCTTTTCTTACAGGCGAAGTTTGCGTTGAGCGGAACGGAAGCTGGATGGATTTATTCCACTTTCTATTTTTCAATTTACATTCTGGCGTTGGTCGGTGGTGTGATTGCCGATAAGACGCGAAATTACAAGGGAACCATCCTGACAGGTATTGTCCTGATGGCACTGGGCTATGTGTTGCTGGCCATTCCTTCTCAGACTCCGGTGGTGAACAAGTCGCTGATGCTGACTGTTACATGCGGAGCTTTGTTCATCATTGCGTTTGGTAACGGACTGTTTAAAGGAAACCTTCAGGCACTGGTAGGTCAGATGTACGACGACCCGAAGTACTCCAGCCTGCGTGACTCAGGTTTTTCCTGGTTCTATATGTTCATCAATATCGGTGCGATTTTTGCTCCTCCTGCTGCGGTAGGTGTACGTAACTGGTGGTTGAGCCATAACGGTTTTGCGTATAATGCCGATCTTCCCGGATTGTGTCACGGACACCTGGCCGGTACATTGCAGCCGCAGGCAGCCGAAACGTATCAGACACTGGCTAATGAGGTAAGCGGTGCTCCTGTAACCGACTTGACTCAGTTTGCTAACGATTACCTGAACGTGTTCTCTACAGGATTCCATTATGCATTTGCGGTAGCGATTGTGGCTATGCTGGTGTCTTTGATTATTTATGTGGTGAATAAGAAACGCTTCCCGGACCCGAGCAAGAAGGTAGCCGACAAATCTGCTGCTTCTGCGGCTACGGTAGAAATGAGCGCACAGGAAGTAAAACAGCGCATCATGGCTCTGTTTGCCGTATTCGGTGTGGTAATTTTCTTCTGGTTCTCATTCCATCAGAATGGTTTGACCTTGACATTCTTTGCGAAAGAATATACTGACCTGAACTTGTTTGGCATGCCTATTACTGCCGAGCTGTTCCAGTCACTGAATCCGTTCTTCGTGGTATTCCTTACTCCGGTAGTCATGGCGGTATTTGCTCGTCAGCGTGCGCGTGGCAAGGAACCTTCTACACCTAAGAAGATTGCCATCGGTATGGGAATTGCCGCTACAGGCTTTATCATCATGGCAGTAGGTTCATTTGTAAGTAACTTGCCTTTGCATCAGGATATTGTAGCAGCAGGAACTTCACCTGTAAAAGTAACTCCGCTGTTGCTGATGGCTACTTACCTGGTATTGACCATTGCGGAATTGTACATTTCTCCGCTGGGAATTTCTTTCGTATCGAAGGTAGCTCCTCCGAAGTATCAAGGTATCATGCAAGGTGGCTGGCTGGGTGCTACTGCCATCGGTAACCAGTTGCTGTTCATCGGAGCAGTGTTGTATGAATCTATTCCAATCTGGATGACATGGACCGTATTCGTAGTAGCTTGCTGCATCTCTATGTGTACCATGTTGTTCATGTTGAAATGGCTGGAACGTGTAGCAAAATAAATTTCTCAAAATAGAATTTACTTGTGGAATCCCTCATGCGGTTGCATGGGGGATTTTTTATGGGCAATTTTGAGAGACTCTTTATCGTAAGGAAAATCAACTTCAAGGATTAGAAGATATTAAAATTGGTGTGCGATGAGCGGAAGATATTAGCTGTGCCAGCTTTTTTCGTATCTTTGATGCACTGAGAATAGCTGTATTAATTCATTGTGTTTATCTGATTTTTAAATATAAATATGCTTATAACTCGCGACATATTAAATAAGGCATTAGAAGATAAAATGCCCCTTTTCCATGATGGAGATTATATCGATGATGATGTTTTGTATGACTTGTTTTATGCTCAACCAATATTGAAAGATTTGCCCAACGGGAAAAAGGCTTTGAGAACTCTTATTGCCAAAAGTGATAGAAATATTTTGTGTGCTGAATTAAAAGAACGTACTAAAAGTCTTAAAAAAGAATTTGAATTTGAGAAAATATATTATAGAGTAAAATGTAAGTCATGTGGTAAAAACTTTTCTATTTATATCACAAAAAGCCAAATCATTAATAGAAGATTTAAAATAAGTAATCATGTCAATATTTCAGTACATCATGATAGATATTATTTATTTACCCCTGCATTTAAAGAATTATATAGTATTAAATTTGGTAACTCTTATAATATGTATGTTTGCGAATCTTGTATTGACAAATTTATTTCCGATTCAATGCAAAAAGCAGTTGATTTTTTAGAAAAAAAGGATAAGTTTGATTGGTTTCTCTCAGAAGAAAGTTTAGGTGATTGGAAAAGGGAGTTATTTAGAATAGAAACAACCCATTTCAAGTTAGAGAATGGGGTAAAAATTGAAGATGGAAAAGAGATTCGTGCCGCTAATGGAGAAATTTGGACTGACGAAAAATACAATGAATGGAAAAAACGTGAAGAAGAAGCAAGAAATCACAAGAAGAAACTCGAAGAAATACGTCTTCAGCAAAAATTGGATGAGGAAGCTGAACGCGAGAGAACAAGAAAAGCAAATGAATTGTTTCTTGCACGTCATCAATTAAATACTCCAACTCAAAGATATATTAATAAGTTTTGTAATAAAGATTCTGATATTGATATAACAGATAAAGAAATTCAGAGAGAAGCACTTTCACCAGAAGATGTGAATTATGAAGCTATTCAAAAACACAATAGTAAACTATATAGAGAATATTTTCAATCACCTCTTTGGAAAATCATATCATCAAAGGTAAAATGGAATGCAAATCATCGTTGTGAGAAATGTGGTTCTACCAAAAATCTTGTAACACATCATACATCTTATGAATTTAAAGGTGTAGAGTTTCTTGCTTTTCATACACTTCAATGTTTATGCTCAAAATGCCATGAAAAGGAACATGATAAACAGAATGGTTCTGAAAAATGAATTATATATGATAATCAGAAAGAGAGATTTCATTGTTTTGGGACGAAATATTAGCTATAGTTAAGCTATAAAAGTCGTAGAGGTACTACTTCTAATGGTAGCACATTGGATGAGTGGTACTAATGAAGATGGAGAAGGCGGTTTTGATTAATGATTCTCTATGTAATTTAGTAACTTATAGGCCTGTTTCCTTTTCGGTTCAAATAGATAGAGACTGTACAGGCTGAAAGGTAGTAGGCTTGTGTACTGAAGTGATTTAAACTTGGGAGTTTTTCTTTTTTATTAAATTTACGTTCAGAATATAAATCATTTATGACATGAAGGACTTTGATGAATTTCATTCTTGGATAGAATTTGAGAAACGTTATTTAAACGGACATCAGAAACAGCTTCTTTTTGATAAAGACTATTCGTGGATTGAAGATAAGAAGATATTATCTTGTGTCTTTTTCTTCTACTATACCTATTATCATTTCGGTATAGAATTTTTGCTTAGTAAAGTAGAAGAAGCCAACTTTCCTACATGGAGAAAAAATACAATAATTCAACTGATAAACCTTTGTCAAGATATTGTACATGAGATAAATATGGGATTTTATGAAGAAAATATTTTTACATGGATAAATGATGTACAGGTTCAGAATATTATCAGAGACTATTCTCCAATAACGGAAGATTCTATAAAAGAATATATAATGTCTGAGAATACAAATCTTCTTCTTAAAGCCAAAACTGTAGGTTATATGATTTCTATGATTTATTACTTGTCGGAAAGAGCTGCTTTTGCTCACATTTTTTTTGTTAGTGGATTTGGTTTAATTACGGGAAGTAAATTTGAAGAATTGTTTTCTTTTATATCCAAAAACAATCCCTCATTGTATAAGTATTTATTATACATAAAGAAATACATAAGCGAAGGATTTCATGCTATTGGCTTTTTTGATGATTGTGATTTAAGTGAAGATTTTGATGAAGGTCCGACTAATTATATTTATAGAAAATTTTTCCATGTAAATACTCCAAAAGTCATTCTTTCGGATAACGAAATATCTTGGAGGTTTGTAACATTTCTAAATGGTGAGTTACAGATTTATAATCCCAAACACCCTGAAGGGCATGGTAAATACAAACCTTTTTATATCAAGACTCAGAAGTCTATAAAGGCATTTAATCATATAAAGGACTATATCATAAATAAATTGCCACCTATTAAGGCTATATTTCAGGATGATATTATAGTTGGGATAGAACCGTCAAGTATAGAAAGTATAAATGATACATTAGATGTATTGAAAAGACACACTGAGAATGTTGCTCATATATCAGAAGACATACATAAGTCAGAAAGAGGAAAACTATTAAAACATGAATACACACAGAGTGAAGTTAGAAACTACATAAATAATAAAAAATCTGAATTCTTGGATTCATTATGCCAGTTACATCTTGATGACTATAAAATATACTACTGCCTTGAGAATAGAGTTAATAGCGACTTGATTATGGCAGAAGAAGATGCTTTTATTTTTACGATAGCTACAGCTGATAAAGAAACATTATTGGCTTACGAAAATACTGAAGAAAATAGAGCTACATATTTGTTTATATGCGACATCAAAGATTTAGAAATGTCTGTCAAGTCTTTAGCTGACTACTTTTCTTCTGGGGTGGTAAATAAAAGGGAAACACTTGGGAATAAGATAAAGTATGGCAAGATTACCGGTATAAAGAAACTGATAAAAATAACCCATTCTGATGAATGGTTACGTGAAATTAAATCTGAACAGTCTAAGATATACTAAAAACAATACATTATAAATTTATCTTTAACACTTATGTCTGTCCAAAATACTTCCAAAGAAGAACAACAGCAATACAAAAAAAAGAAAGAATGGAATGCCATAAAAAATTGTATTCCTTTAATTAATGAATGTCTTCAACTTAACATAGACCCGGAGACTTATGATGATAAATATTCTCGGGAAAGCCCGGATTTTGTTTTTTCCAATAACGATAAATCTATTGGAGTGGAGGTCGTTGAATGTTATCCTTCTGTAAGGAAATGCAAAACAAAGAATGCGGTAGAACAAGAAAGTTTCGAAAAGAAAATATGTAATGAGTTTAAGAAAAACAAGTATTTGGAAACCATAACAGAAACCGAAAAGTTAAATATTATAATTTACCGAAAATATCCAAAGAAAAAGAAAAGAGGAACTGTACAAGAAGTATGTCATGAATTGGAAGATTTATTAAGGTCATGGTATCAAAAAACAAATCCTCAATCTGAAAGGAATTATATTAGCTATATTAGGGTATCAAAAACGACTTGTTGTAATGTCATCTATTTTAACAGTGCTTCTCGTTGCATTCCTGTTAATTGGGATGACATTAAATTTTGTATTGAGAAAAAGGAGAAAAAATATAAGGATTATTGTGAAAATGTTAAATGCGATGAATATTGGTTATGTATATGCTTACCATTTGAAGAAAATAGAAATATGAATATTATAGATTATAATGGAAAAGAAAATGAATCAATGAACTTCCTTTCTCAATGTTCATTTTCACGAATTTGTATAACTCCAGATTTATTAGGAAGAAATATTAATTGGATAAAAGAAGGCGATTGATTTTATTGATAAAGAAGATTCTCAGTACTGCCAAGGAAGTACTCCAGTACTATCAAAGGAGTACTGCAGTACTTTCAGGGGAGTACTCCAGTACTTCCTTGTCAGTACTGGCATTAGGGAAAATTGTAGTAGTTTTAGTCTTTAATAAATACAGAATGTCTTGCCTGGAGTGCTTTATCCTTGTATATCCTTCTTCAGTGTGAAGACAAATTCCAGTCCTCCCTTCGGCATGTTCTTGGCGAAGATGGTTCCGCCATGGAACAACACGGCGTTCTTCACGATGGCCAGTCCCAAACCTGTACCTCCTAATTTCCGTGAACGTCCCTTGTCTACCCGATAGAAGCGTTCGAACAGGCGGTTCAGGTGCTCTTCGGGTACTCCCACGCCGGTATCAGAGAAACTGAAATAGTAGAATTTCTCATCTTCGCGGAAGCAGTTGATGGTGATTTGTATGTCATTACCCGCATAGGCTATGGCATTGTCGGTCAGGTTGCGGAAGATAGAGTAGAGCAGCGAGCTGCTTCCTGTCAGTATAACCTCCGACGGGAGCTTGTTCACCACAGTGATATGCTTTTCTTCCAGACCGAGTGCTACCTCGTTCAAAATGTTTTCTACAATCTTGCTCAGGTTTACCTGCTCTTTCTCTACCAGTTCCGGTGCCTCGTCCATTCGGGTCAGCACAGAGATGTCGCGCAGCAGGAAGGTCAGACGGTTGCTCTGGGCATAGCTTCTTTCCAAGAAGACACGGACATTTTCTTGCGGAATGTTCGGGTTGCTGATAATGGTTTCCAGGTATCCCTGAATACTGCTGACGGGCGTTTTCAGCTCATGAGCGATGTTCTGTGTCAGCTGGCGTTTCAGGCGGGCTTGTTCTTCTTCCTGAGTAATATCATTGATGGATATTTCGAACGACATATCCTGAAAGATGATGCATTCCACGGTAAACGAGCGAGCGTTCTTGTTGAGGTGCATGGCATACCGCTTTTCCTCTTTACTGAAATAACCCTCGTTCCGGTTTAAGAACTCAATGATGGGTTGTAGTTCCGGAATGTCGAAAATTTCATTGGTAGAACGCAGGTTGCGGTCGGATATGTTGTTGATGTATTGCGTAAACAGGTTGTTGACCAGGATTTCCTGCCGTTCTTTGGTAAAGACACCCAATCCTTCGTGTGAGGTCTGAAGGTGCGAAATCAATTTCTCACGCTCAATGTAGAGAGCTTCTTTCGCCCGGTGCAGTCGTTTGTATATCTTAATGATGTGTTGTGATATCTCTCCCAGTTCGTTCTTGGGGAAAGTTTGTAGGATGTCCATGTCAATCGGTTCGTTCCGGTCGGCCTTCATGGCAAACTGTTGCAGTTTGGTGATGGACTTGCCCAGCTTCCTAGTAAAACGGTAGAAGATGAAAATCAGTACCAGGCAGATAATCAGCGCAAACCATAGGTAGCCGGAGTCAGCTTGCAAGTGTTCTGCCAGACTCAGGTTGTAGGGAAGGGCAGACCGTATGATGATGCGGTAGGGAGGATAATAGCGTGCGGAATAAAAATATTCCTCTCCCTGAATGCTTTCCGACTGGCGGCTGATGGAATAGCCGCTTCCATACATGAGTGCGTCTTGCACTTCCTTGCGTGAAGAGTGGTTAGCAAAGCTTTTCCAGTTGGCATTTGTATTGTCGTACACGACTTTCCCCGACGGCTCAATAAGCGTCACCCGCAGGTTCGGCATCATGTGAGTCGTCACATAGCTCTGCATGGAGTCAGAGTTGACCCCATGATGATCGGCCAGAAAGTCGCACAGCTGGTTGTTATAGTTTTGCAGCTGCGTGTTCAGTAATTCTATTTTGTAAGCCTTTTCGCGTTTGTATTGAAACAGCATGAAGCATACTGCATATCCCAGGAAAAGGAATATGACAGAAAGAAACAGCCTCTGACTGAAAGGGAGGATGCGATAAGAAAATTTTGTCATGATTGTGCCACCGTAATTTATTCACATTCGAAACAGTATCCATAACCGAGACGGGTTACGATACAAGCACCGTATTCACCGATTTTCTTGCGAAGGCGAGTGATATTCACATCAATCGTACGGTCGAGCACATACACTTCATCGTGCCATACTTTCGCCAGAATGTCTTCGCGGGAGAATACGCGTCCCTGGTTCTGCAACAGGAGCAGAAGTATTTCAAATTCTTTTTTCGTTAATGAAATTTCCTCGTTGTTGATGGTTACTTTCTTCTTCGGAATGTTGACCGACAGTCCTTTATAAATCAGCTGTTCGGGCACCTGAGTCTGTACGCCGGCTGTGCGTCGTAACACCGCCTTTACTCTCATGATGACTTCACGCAGAGAGAAAGGCTTTGAAATATAGTCGTCCGCTCCCAGGTTGAACCCGGTCAGCGTATCGTTCTCCGTATCCTTTGCAGTGATGAAAATGATAGGAATATTCTGTGTATCCTTGTTCTTTTTCATCATGCTGGCCATTTTGAATCCGGAAATTTCTCCCATCATCACGTCCAGCAGTATCAGGTTGTAACGTGGCAATTCAAGTTTCAAGGCTTCTTCGGCGGAATTGGCAGTATCTACCATGTATCCTTCCATTTCGAGATTGAACTTTAGAATCTCGCACAAGTCTTCTTCATCGTCTACAACTAAAATCCGGTAATCGTTCATGCGTATTTTCTATTAATTAATACAAAATTCAATGTGATTTAGTTTTCGTTACAAAGATGACCCTTTCTTGTTTCGTCCTTATGAAATAGATGTTACATTTAGGTTACAACACGGGCTTGGTAAACTCTCCGGCTATGGAACGGTTCATTTCGCTGCGTATTTCCTTGGGAGTAAGACCGTGGCCGAGCAGGAACATCAGCTTGGTGAGTACGCTTTCCACGGTGGCATCATATCCGCTGATGACACCCGCATCGAGCAGGTGCAGACCGGTTTCGTAACGTGCCATTTCTACCATACCCGTCTGGCATTGTGAAATGTTGACGATGACAATTCCCTTTGCCGTAGCTTCTGCCAGCAAGTGGATGAACCAGGGCTTCTGGGGCGCATTTCCGGAGCCGTACGTCTTGAGCACTACCGCTTTCAGACCGGGCGTATTGAGCACCGTGCGCACGATGTTTTCCTGAATACCCGGGAAAAGTGTCAGGATAATCACATTCGTATCGAAGACATAGTGTGCATGCATGGGCAGGTTGGGATCCACCTTCCGGATACGGTCGTATTCGTACTTGATGTGGATACCGGCCGTGGCCAGTGCCGGATAATTGTAAGAACGGAACGCGTTGAAGTTTTCTGCATTAATTTTGGTCGTACGGTTTCCGCGCAACAGGTGGTTCTCGAAGAAAATGCAGACTTCCGGTACCACGGCAGTTCCGTCCGGATGTTTTGCAGCGGCTATTTCGATAGAAGTAATCAGATTTTCCTTTCCGTCTGTACGTAGCACACCAATGGGCAGCTGACTTCCGGTAAGAATGACCGGTTTGCTCAGGTTCTCCAGCATGAAGCTCAGTGCGGAAGCGGTATAAGCCATGGTGTCCGTGCCGTGCAGAATCACGAACCCGTCGAAGTTATCGTAGTTATACTGGATGATTTTGACCAGTTTGGCCCACAAGGCCGGCTCCATGTCCGAGGAGTCGATAGGAGGGTTAAACTGGTAAGAGGAAATGCGGTAGTTGAACCGTTTCAGTTCCGGTACGTTCTCCTGAAGTTGGTCAAAGTTAAATGCCTCCAGGGCACCGGTTTCCGGATTTTCAATCATACCGATTGTGCCTCCAGTGTAGATGAGTAATACGGAAGGATAATCTGGTTTTATCATTTGATGCTTCGTTTAGTTTGGCACAAAGATAGCAAAAATATGCTTTGACTGAAAGAATAAGCCGCTAAAAATAGCAGAATGATTAATTATCCTTCGTTTTTTAGCATTTTCAACAGTTTGTCAATAGCTTTTTCTGCATTTTTTTCTTCTTCGAGCAAGGTCACGAATTTGCTTCCGATGATGCATCCGGAGGCGTATGCCGCTGCCGATTCGTAAGTGGATTTATTGGAGATGCCGAACCCGATCATCCGTGGATTCCGCAACTGCATTTGCTTGATACGCTGGAAGTAAGCCTGCTTCTGTGCATTGAATTCCTTTTGTGCTCCCGTCACGGCCGCAGAAGATACCATATAGATGAATCCGTTGGTATGCGCATCGATTTGCCGGATGCGTTCTTCGCTGGTTTCCGGCGTGATGAGCATAATCACGTGGATGCCGTATTGTTGTGCAATGGGCTGATAGCTTTCCAGGTAATCCTTATAAGGAAGGTCGGGAATAATCATGCCGTCGATGCCGCATGCCTGACATTGCCGGCAGAAATTCTCGAAACCATACTGCATGATGGGGTTCAGGTAGCCCATCAGTACCAGCGGGATGCGGACATCTGTGCGGATTTGTTCCAGCTGGCCGAAGAGCTTGCGGAGCGTCATACCGTTGCGCAGGGCTTGTGTGGCTGCGTGCTGAATGACGGGGCCGTCGGCCATCGGGTCGCTGAACGGGATACCGATTTCAATCATCTGTACTCCTTTCCGTTCTAAGGTGCGAATGACTTCGGCAGTACCTTCCAAGGTCGGGGTACCTGCACAGAAATAAATAGAAAGCACATGGTCTTTATGTGTTTGGAATAATTGGTCAATGCGATTCATATCAGTAAGTTTTTAGAGGTTGTACTTGTTTTGTTTGAAAGAGTCAATAAAGTCAGAGAGGGAAGCCGCATCTTTCAGGCCGGGAGCCTGTTCAAAGCCACTGTTCAGGTCGATGCCGGCCCAGCGGGGATGGCTGAAATCCAGTAATGCATCCAGGCTTTCAGGCTTCAGTCCTCCGCTTAGCAGGAAAGGCGTCTCGCCGTGGTAGTGCGTCAGGATTTCCCAGTCGAAACTTTTGCCGGAACCTCCGTATCCGTTGTAGGGAGTGTCGAACACAGCAGGTGGCATAGCTTTCCGTTGCCAGCAGGTCGTCAGGCGTACGCAGGGAAAAGGCCTTGATGACGCGTAGGCCGGTCTGTTGCACTTCCCGGCAAAACTCCGGCGATTCCTTTCCGTGAAGCTGAATGTAATCCAGTTGCCATGCTGTCCCTCTTTTCCGGATTCGCGGAAGGGAAGCATTGACAAACACCCCCACTTTCTGTACCGACTCCGGCAGGTATCCCGGTACGCCCGATATATAGCGGGGAGAACCTTCGTAGTCGATGAATCCCATCCAGTCGGCGCCTGTTTGCTCCACCTGACGGATGTTCTCCGCCTCCCTCATGCCGCACACTTTGACAATCATAAGGCAACAGCTTGAAGAAAGTCCGACAAAGCCTTTTCCGGTGAAGGCGTTTTCATGAAAGTTTCTCCCATCAGGAATCCCCTGAAACCGGCTTCACGCAATTGCCTGAACGTGTCGGGTTGCGAGATGCCGCTTTCGGATACCCACAGCAGTTCTTTCGGCAATTTCCGGGCTAGGCGGAACGAATTCTCCACATCCGTATGAAATGTGCCTAAGTTCCGATTGTTGACTCCAATTAAGTCTACATGCTCGTGCAGGTAGTCGAGTTCCTTTTCCGTGTGTATCTCCAGCAGGACCTCCATTTCTAACTGGTGGGCCAATTTCCCCAGGGCTTTACATTCGTTCACAGTCAGGGCGGCTGCAATCAGAAGCACCACATCCGCGCCGGCCAGCTTGGCCTGATATAGCTGGTAAGGACTGACGATGAAATCTTTTCGCAGCACCGGAAGCTGTGTCAGCGGGCGGGCAGCCTGCAAATCTTTCAGGTTGCCCCCAAAGAATTTTGGGTCGGTCAGTACGGAGATACCGGAGGCACCTGCACGTTCATAGCCGGGGACGATGACGGTCGGGTCTGCCTGTGGAGCAATATCTCCTTTCGACGGGGAGCGTCGTTTGAATTCCGCAATGATGCCCGAGGGCGATGCGGCCAGTGCCTGTTTCAGACTTTTCGACGGACGGGTAGTGCCCAACTGCTGGATGAGGAAGTCTTGGGATACAGCTTCTTCCTGAAGGGCAATTTCTGTGCGCTTATGAGCCACAATGGTATGTAAGATATCAGTAGTCATCGTTCGTTTATTGGTTAAGGGTAAGGAACTTGCGTAGAGTGGCCAGGGCTTTTCCGCTCTCGAGCGATTCTTTGGCCAATGCCACGCATTCTTCTATTTTCTTCTGAGGCTCCAGTGCCTGGATGGCAAACGAGGCATTAATCAGCACACAGTCGGTCTGTGCCTTGCTGCCTTCATTGTGCAGTACCCGGTCGAAAATGGCGGCTGCCTCTTCCGGGGTGTTTCCTCCGTAAAGCTCTTCCTGGCGTGCCATGGAAAAACCTAATTCCGAAGGACGGTAGATGGTTTCGTAACGGTTGGTCATCACCTTGAATTCATCGGTCAGTGAGATTTCATCGTATCCGTCCAGGTTGTTGACCACGGCAAACTGGATACCGAGCTGCTGGAGCGTGTTGGTGTAAAGCCGCATCTGTGGGAGGTCGGCCACTCCTAACAACTGGCAGGCCGGATGGCAGGGATTGACCAGCGGACCTAATATATTAAATAAGGTACGTACGCCTAATGCCTTCCGCACGGGAGCCACGGTTCTCAGGGCGGGATGGAAGAGGGGAGCGTGCAGATAAGCCATGCCGCATTGTTCGATGGAGCGTTTCAACTTGTCCGCGTCGTTTGTGAATTTTACGCCGTAGTGTTCCATCACGTTGCTGGCCCCGCTTACTGAAGTGGCTCCATAATTTCCATGCTTGGCTACCCGGTAACCGGCTCCGGCCACGACAAAGCAGGCACATGTGGAGATGTTGAAGGTGTTTTTCCCGTCTCCTCCGGTACCCACGATGTCAATGGGATGAAATTCATGCAAGTCGACAGGCACGCAAGCCTGGAGCAGCGCATCGCGGAAGCCGACCAGTTCGTCCACCTTGACTCCGCGCATCTGGAAGGCGGCAAGCAGGGCGGCTGTCTGTGCTTCATTCATCTCACCACCGGTCATTCTCTGCATCAGCGTGCAGGCTTCTTCGCGTGTCAGCTCTTCGTGGTGGAATATCCGTTTCAGTATTTGTTTCATATTGTGTATCTAAGTTTTATGAGTGAGAAAATAGGGTTTTCTTTATTGATGGTGTATCCAGTTGCCCAGCATCTGTTTTCCTTCGGGGGTGAGAACAGATTCCGGATGAAACTGCACGCCTCGCACATCGAGTGTGCGGTGACGGAGTGCCATGATGTATCTTTCTTCACTTACGGCGGTTACCTCCAGGCAATCCGGGAAATCTTTCCGGTCGACTACCCAGGAATGGTATCTTCCTACCTGTACGGTAGAGGGAAGTCCTTTGAACAGATAGTCCGTCGCAGTCAGACTGACGGGACTCTGTATGCCGTGGAACACCTCATCCAGGTTGGTCAGTTTTCCTCCGTACACTTCGCCGATGGCCTGTTCGCCCAGGCAGACTCCCAATATCGGTTTCTTTCCGGCATACGTACGTATGACATCCAGCAGCAGGCCGGCTTCTTCCGGAACACCGGGACCGGGCGACAGCAGAATCTTGTCGAATTCCTCCAGTTCTTCTAACCGGAACTGGTCGTTGCGTTTTACGGTGACTTCTGCTCCTAGTTCTTTTATCGCATGACTCAGGTTGTACACAAATGAGTCGTAGTTATCGATGATGACAATTTTCATGGTGTGTTATATTTTTTCGGCCAGGAGAATGGCTTTTTTCAATGCTCCCAACTTGTTGTTTACTTCTTGCAGTTCATTGTTCTCGTCACTTTTGGCTACGATGCCCCCTCCGGCTTGGAACCAGAGCTCGTTGTTACGGCTCACGAAGGTGCGGATGGTGATGGCCTGGTTCAAATCGCCGTTCAGCCCGATGAAGCCGATGCAACCTCCGTAAGCCCCCCGGTTGTGCGGCTCGATTTCACTGATGAGCTGCATGGCTTTTACTTTGGGAGCTCCGCTGAGGGTACCGGCCGGGAAGGTATCGATGAACGTTTTAATCGGGTCGGCTTCCTTGTCCAGTGTGCCGCTTACCCTGCTCACCAAGTGAATCACATGACTGTAGTATTGCGGCTGTTTGTAGAATTCTACATGCGTGTCGTGGCAATTCCGGCTCAAGTCATTCCGTGCCAGGTCTACCAGCATCACGTGTTCAGCATTCTCCTTCGGGTCGGCCAGCAGGGCTTCGGTCAGTGCGGCATCCGTCTTTTTGTCTCCGCTTCTGCGGGTAGTGCCGGCAATGGGGTCGATGGTGGCTTTTCCCGCTTCAATCTTGCAATGCGTTTCGGGAGAGGAGCCGAAAATCCGGAAACCGCCGAAATCAAAATAGAACAAGTAGGGTGAAGGATTGATGCTTCTCAACGCCCGGTAGAGGGTGAAATCATCGCCTTCATAGCGCTGGATGAAACGGCGGGAAAGCACAATCTGAAACACGTCGCCTCTCTTGCAGTGAGCAATGCCCTTGCGGATATTGGCCTTGTGCTCCTCGTCGGTCAGCGTACTGGTGGTGTCGCCCGTCGCCCGAAAGGCGTAGGTGGTGTAGTTGCGGTTCAGTACCGCCTTCTCCACTTCGTCAATGTGGCTCGGCTCGTCGTTGCCCTGCAGCTCCACCAGCACCATCTCGCTCTGGAAGTCGTTGAACACAATCAGGTACTTGTAGAGAATGTAGAGAATCTCCGGCGCATCGTTCTTCGGGTCGCTGCTGTCTTTCACCGGAATCTGTTCGAAATAGCGGACGGCATTGAACGTGGTGTAACCGTACACTCCTCCGTAGCGGGCATATTCTCCTTCCACCTGAAACTGTCTCAGGAAATACTGGAAAGCATCTTCCACCTGGAACTCGGGAGTGAGTGGACGTTCTTCACGGCTTTTGTCCGGAAAGACCGTGGTCACGATTCCGTGGTTTACGGAGAAACTGGCAATGGGGTTCAGTCCGATAAAAGAGCGGTTGTTTTCCACTCCGTGATAATCGGAACTTTCCAGCAGAATACTTTGCGGAAACAGGTCGCGCACCTTCAGGTACGTGCTCACGGGCGTATGCAAGTCGCCGGGCAGCGTTTTGTAGTGGGTGGTATAAGCAAATTTTTTCATGGCTTTTCTCGTTTAAAAAATTTCAGGGTTGTTTTTGTATTTCAGATAAGTGTCAATGTCTTTGTCACCTCTTCCCGACACGGTCAGCACCACGATGTCCGAGGGCTGGAACTTCACTTTCTCCAGTGCTCCTAAGGCATGGGCCGATTCCAGTGCCGGAATGATGCCCTCCAGCCGTGTCAGTTCGAAGGCAGCCCGCAGGGCTTCGTCGTCATTGACAGCCAGCACGGTGGCTCTTTTCTGTGCGGCTAAGTTGGCATGCATGGGACCGATGCCGGGGTAATCCAGTCCGGCCGAAACGGAATACGGTTCCAGAATCTGTCCGTCCTCATCCTGCATGACCAGAGTTTTGGAACCATGAATGATGCCCAGCCGGCCCAACTGGATGGTAGCAGCCGACAATCCCGTTTCCACTCCCTTTCCTCCGGCTTCCGCTAAGATGATTTTCACCCGTTCATCGTCCAGGTAGTGATAGATGGTTCCGGCGGCATTGCTTCCTCCTCCTACACAGGCCATCAGGTAGTCCGGATAGTCACGTCCTTCGTGCTCCATCAGTTGCTTTTTGATTTCTTTGCTGATGACCGACTGCAAGCGGGCTACCATGTCGGGGTAGGGATGAGGCCCCACCGTGGAACCAATCACATAGTACGTGTCCGCCGGATGGCAGCACCAGTCGCGTATGGCTTCGTTGGTGGCATCCTTCAGGGTCATGTTGCCCGAAGTCACGGCTTCCACTCTGGCCCCTAACATCTGCATGCGCTCCACGTTTACCCGTTGCCGTTCCACATCGGTCTTTCCCATGTAGACCACACATTCCATTCCCATCAGGGCGCAAACCGTAGCCGTGGCCACTCCGTGCTGTCCGGCTCCTGTTTCGGCGATGATACGTTTCTTACCCATTCTCCGGGCCAGAAGCACCTGTCCGATGGCGTTGTTGATTTTGTGTGCTCCCGTATGGTTCAGGTCCTCCCGTTTCAGGTAAATCTTGCATCCGTATTTTTCTGATAAGCGTTGAGCAAGGTAAAGTGGTGAAGGACGCCCCACGTAGTCCTTGAGCAATGCATCGTATTCTTTCTGGAATCCTTCATCTGCCAGCACCTTGCGGTAGGCATTGCGTAATTCTTCCACACAGCGATGGAGAATTTCCGGTATGTAGGCTCCACCAAAATCTCCATAAAATCCTTCTTGGTTTACTTGATAAGTTTTCATGAGTGTACTTGTTTGCATTAGGGTGAAAAAACAAAAAGGGCCGTCGTAAAGTTACGACAGCCCTTCTGTGATATTATTACTATTGAGGTATATACATGCGACTGAGTTCCCTTACGACCTTTGGAGTTGTAAGCGGCGCCACCAGAAGAATGTATTTACCGTAGAAAGATTCATAATGTTATTTTTCTTGTTTTTCTATTGTTTCAGTCGCAAAGGTAACCATTAAAATGAAAATGCCAAACAAATGGATGGAAATTTTTCAATTTTTCCTATCTTTGTTCCACGTTTTAAATCTTGCTATATAATAAGGTGTGGAAGAGTTTCGACTGGACGGTCTGACCGTCAAAGAACATCTGCTGATACTGGCGGAAGAGGGAAACCGCAAGTTTACCGAGGGACTTCACCCGGGGGTGGAACATGTGTTGGGCATTCGTTTGCCGGCGTTGCGGAAACTGGCTGCAAGGATTGCCAAAGCTGATTGGGAGCGCTATCTTGACACGGCCGATGGGTTCTATATGGAAGAACGCATGCTGCAAGGCATGGTGTTGGGATGCATCTGCCCCGACGAGGACGTGGAAGTCTATCTTCACCGTGTGACACGTTTTGTGTGGATAATCAACAGCTGGTCGGTGTGCGATACGTTTAAGTTTGGAGGAGGAAAAACTTTTATCCGCCATAACGAGGCGCGGCTTTGGGAATACCTGAAAGAATGGATGAAGGCATCGGGCGAGTATGAGGTACGTTTCGGCGTAGTGATGGGAATGAGCTATTTCTTGGATGAAGCTCATCTGAAGGAGTATCTTTCCCTACTCGACGGGATTCGTCATGAAGGATACTACGTGCGCATGGCTGTAGCCTGGGCACTTTCGTTCTGTTTTGTCAAGTTTCCGGAACAGACCATGGCTTTTCTGCGTCATTGTCATCTGGACGATTTTACTTTCCGTAAGACCATTCAGAAAATCGGTGAGTCCTACCGTGTGAGTGAAGACATGAAAAAGGCTGTCAGGGCATTGAAGCGCTGACAGCCTTTGCCGTTATTTAGGCAGCTTGCTTATTTCATGATAAATTTTACGGCAGCCCAGTTGTGCTTTTCGCGGTGATGTACGTATTCCATGCCCAGACTCTCCGCTTTTTCGCGCAGCACCGGAATGTCTTCCGTGTAGAATCCGCTGATGTATAGTTCCGAACCTTTCTTCATGCAGGCCGCATAGGCCGGCATGTCCTGCAGCAGAATGTTGCGGTTGATATTGGCTATCACTACATCAAAAGGTTCCCGTCCGTTCAGCAGGGAAGCATCTCCCAGTTCCACGGTGATATTGGAAATGCCGTTCAGGGCAATGTTGTCGCGCGAGTTGTTCACACACCAGTCGTCAATGTCGATGGCAGTCACCTTTTTGGCTCCTCTCATGCTGGCCATGATGGCCAGGATAGATGTGCCGCATCCCATGTCGAGCACCGATTTGCCTTTCAGGTCAGCCTCCAGCAGTTCTCCTAAGATAGAGCTGGTGGTTTCGTGGTGTCCGGTACCGAAAGCCATTTGCGGATTGATGACGATGTCGTATTCGGCCTTCGGGTAATCCTTGTGGAAGGTACTGTGAATCACGCAGCGGTTGTCGATGACGATAGGCTGGAAGAAATTCTTTTCCCATTCCTCGTTCCAGTTCTTGTCTTCCGGCTCCGTAATGGAGTAACTGATACTTGCGCCGGGTAGCGGAAAATCTTCCACCACTTGCTTGAGCGCGGCCTCGTCGAACTGGCTCTGCTGGATGTAGGCCTTCATGCCGTTTTCACATTCCACGAAACTTTCAAAACCGATGTCGGCTGTCAGTCCCGATAATACATCTGTGATGGTTTCATTGCACGGCTGTGCGGTAAAGGTCACTTCAAAATATTTCATACGTATGCGAGTTTAATAGAATGTCAGACAAATGTACGTAAAATCATTGATATTATAATGCTTGTTGGTTAACTTCTTTTACTGCTAAAAAATGTGTCAATGACGGGCTTTTTTGCGGAAATATGTCTGTCATATTGAAAAACTGTCTAACTTTATGTTTTGAATCATAAACCTATGAACAAGTAAATGCATGTGATGATGAAAAGCACATTCCGTAGGCTGCAATGCGGTATTCTCGTTGTTGCGTGGCTTTTGGCCGGATGCAACAGCGATATTTTTATTGACAGATTTCTGTCGGCAGAACCTTCCGTGTCTTTATCCGAAACAGAAAATGACGTAATTGTTTGCTTTGAGGCAGATAACTGGGGTATTTTAGGGATAGAAAGCTTGAGGGAAGGGGTCGCGGTGTCGGCCACAGATCTGGAAGGAAAAAACTCCAAATATCTTCCTTTTGAGAAAGGAGAAACCGGCATTGTGTATTGCAAGAATGCGTTTCTGGATTTTCGCGTGGAAAAAAGAAACGGCAGTGAATTGCATTTTATTTCCGGCGAGAATCTCTATGACCAGCCGTTTGAAACATTTGTCAGGGTGGGCAACCGTTATGAAGAGAAGGTGATTCGCGTGTCTTTTTCTCCTACCCGTAAATATCAGATAGACAGTGTGGCATACGACTGGAGTCAGTTTTCTTTCTCCGATTACATGCTGGAACCCATAGAACAGGTGGAAGTGAATACCCTGGATGCCAGTAGCCCTGCCACAGTGTATTTTTATCCTTATAAAAATTCAGCCCGTATCGTGGAGTTTTACATGGAGTATGGCGGCTGGGGAGGAGATGAAAACGATTTACGGAAGTTGCTGGGCGATGCTGCTTCCCAGGTGGAGATTCCGGATATAGTGAACAGCGCACCGGGATTGCATGGCACGAAGGCCTCTTTCTGTCATTTGGAACAACGGCTGGATGCGGGGCTCGACAAGGAGTTGAAGGTGCCGAAAACAGTAGAGCCAGGCAAACACGTATGCCTGGAAGTGTATAATGGAATAGAACGATATGACGTGCCTTATAAAGCCTATCTTTCCAACTCGTTGACCGGAAAGAAACTGGTAATCTCCGGTACGCTTTCCAGCAAGAGACCGTTCAATTATTTAATCATTCCTAGTGCAATTACCGATGAAGATAAATAGACTTGCAGCCAGACTGTGCATGTGTGCGCTTGTATTGTTCCGTGCACTTTCTCTCTATGCCGATGGCAAGGACAGCCTTTCCCGAAAAATGATTCATATAGCAGGTATTGATGTCAAGCCGGCTTATGTTTTTCCCACGCATGAGTTCTTTGCCGGAAATAATGCTGCGTTTTCTCCCATCCGGAAAAACTTGTCGGTTCATTTGAAATACGGGTTCAAGTTTGCGCCGGATACTTATTTCGGCCGAATGTATCCTCATGCTGTACAAGGAATCGGGGTGGGGTATAACACGTTTTTTCATTCTTCCGAATTGGGGAATCCCTGGTCTGTATATGCCTTTCAGACCTCGCGCATAGCCAGTCTGACTCCCCGGTTGTCACTGGATTATGAATGGAACTTCGGAGCCTCTTTCGGATGGAAGAAGTATGATGCGGAATCGAATCCCTACAACAGGGTGGTGGGTTCTAAAATAAATGCGTATATTCACCTGGGGTTCCTTTTGAACTGGCAACTGGATGCACAGACGAATCTTCGGGCGGGAATTGGTGTCACACACTTTTCAAACGGGAATACCGCTTATCCCAATGCAGGAGTGAATACGTTAGGGGCCAGTATCGGTCTGACGCGCTATTTCGGAGGAACGTCGCGTGTCGCGTTGGCAGATGGCTCTTCCGGCCTTGTTCGGCGTCCGCCTTTCAAACCCTATGTCAGTTACGACCTCATTGTGTACGGAGCTGCCCGGAAGAAAGGCGTGTTTCCAGCAGAGGGAAATCCTGTGCTGGTGCCCGGTTCATTTGGTATTCTCGGGCTGAATTTTACGCCGATGTACAACTTCAGCCGTTATTTCAGAGCCGGTGTGTCGGTCGATGCACAGTACGATGAAAGTGCCAATATTTCTAGTTACATAGCCAATAGTGTGGGGCAACCCGATGCGGAGACCATCAAGTTCTATCGTCCTCCTTTCCGCGAACAGTTTGCCGTAGGGCTTTCCGTGCGGGCAGAGGTTGTGATGCCGATATTTTCTATCAATTTAGGTATTGGGCGGAATGTCATCTGCAAAGGAGCCGATACTGATTCATTTTATCAGGTACTGGCTTTAAAGACCGATATCACCAAGAATCTCTTTCTGCATGTGGGGTATCAGTTGCACGACTTCAAGGACCCCAACAACCTGATGTTAGGGTTGGGGTTTCGATTTAATGCAAAAGGAAGGGAATGAGCATCCCTTCACTTTCTGCTTATTGTGCAGCTTTTAAAGCCGCTTCGTAGTCCGGTTCGTGGGAAATGTTTTCCACCAGCTGGGTGTAACTTACCTTCCCGCTCTCGTCCACTACAATGACGGCACGGGCCATTAAACCTTCCAAGGGTCCGTCGGCTAGCTGGAGACCGTAGTGTGCGACAAAATCACGGCTGCGGAATACGGACAGCGGAATGACATTATCCAGCCCTTCGGTAGAACAGAAACGTGACTGTGCGAAGGGAAGGTCCATGGAAATACATAACACGACTGTATTCTCCAGCTCTGCGGCCCGGGCATTGAATTGCCTTACGGACAAGGCACATGTCGGAGTGTCCAGACTGGGGAAGATGTTCAGTATCATTTTCTTTCCTTTGAAATCGGATAAACTTACTTCTTCCATCTTTGCATTGACGGCGTGAAAATCGGGTGCTATCTGTCCTACCTGAAGCATTGGACCGGATGTATGTGCTTCTACTCCGCGGCAAATTACGGTTTCACCTTTTTCACTCTGCAGGTCACAGCCTGGTACTCCTGCGGCGGCACGAACCGGCATCAGTCCCATCATCCATATTGCCACCATCCATAAAATTGTACTGATTTTTTTCATATAAAATAGTAAAGGGTTAGGGCGTTAAAGGTAAGGAGATTTTTTGAAAAACAAATATAAGGGTTGTTATGAATGCTCAAGCAAAAAACTACGCTAGATAAACTGTGCATATTCGGCCTTTCATTTTAATAGGTTTATTTAAGTTTATAAACTATGCTATCCAGCAGTATTTTTTTCTTATTTCTTTTATATAACCTTTTTTTCTTATAAATTTGCAGCCTAAATTTGGGAGGTTACTTCCTGAATGATTAGAAATTAGATAAAAACTACATAATTATGAGTAAGAAGTTTACTGAATATTCTCAGCTCAACTTGTCAGAAATAAACAAGGAGGTGCTGAAAAAATGGGATGAAAACGATGTGTTCTCTAAAAGTATGACAGAACGTGAGGGGTATCCTTCTTTCGTGTTCTACGAAGGTCCTCCCTCGGCTAACGGTATGCCGGGTATTCACCACGTGATGGCACGTACGATTAAGGATACATTCTGTCGTTTCAAGACCATGAAAGGTTTCCAGGTGAAGCGTAAAGCAGGATGGGACACACACGGACTTCCGGTGGAACTGGGAGTGGAAAAGGCACTTGGAATTACCAAAGAGGATATCGGTAAAACGATTTCGGTGGCAGACTACAACAAGCATTGCCGCACGGATGTCATGAAGTTCACGAAAGAATGGACTGACCTTACCCATAAGATGGGTTACTGGGTAGACCTGGAAAATCCGTACATTACCTACGATAACCGTTACATTGAAACTTTGTGGTGGCTGTTGCAGCAGCTTTACAAGAAAGGTTTGCTGTACAAGGGATATACCATCCAGCCGTATTCTCCGGCAGCTGGTACAGGCTTGAGTTCACATGAGTTGAACCAGCCGGGATGTTACCGCGACGTGAAAGACCTTACCGTGGTAGGTCAGTTCAAGATGAAGAATCCGAAGCCGGAAATGGCAGAATGGGGTACACCTTATTTCATTGCATGGACTACTACTCCGTGGACATTGCCTTCAAATACGGCGCTCTGTGTGGGTCCGAAGATTGACTACGTAGCTGTTCAGACTTATAATGCCTATAATGGAGAAAAGATGACGGTGGTACTTGCCAAACCTTTGCTCTATACGCATTTCAATAAAAAAGCAGAAGACATTGCATTGGAAGACTACAAGCCGGGTGACAAGTTGATTCCGTTCAAGGTGGTAGGTGAGTACAAGGGGACTGACCTGGTTGGTATGGAATATGAACAGCTTATCCCATGGGTGAAACCCGTGGAAGCTGCAGAAGACGGTTCCTGGAAAGAAGCTTCCGCTAAAGCTTTCCGTGTCATCCCGGGTGATTATGTAACTACAGAAGACGGTACGGGTATCGTACACATTGCACCGACATTTGGTGCGGACGATGCGAACGTGGCTCGTGCAGCAGGTATTCCTTCTTTGTTTATGATTAACAAGAAAGGCGAGACTCGTCCGATGGTTGACCTGACCGGTAAGTTCTACCTGATGGAGGAACTGGATGAGGCTTTCGTAAAGGAATGTGTCGATGTAGAAAAATATAAGGAATATGAAGGCCGTTGGGTGAAGAATGCATACGACCCGCAGTTCACTGTAGATGGAAAATACGATGAAAAGGCTGCACAGGCTGCTGAATCGCTCGACGTATATATCTGCATGATGCTGAAACAGCAGGGACTGGCATTCAAGACTGAAAAGCACGTGCACAACTATCCGCACTGCTGGCGTACCGACAAACCGGTGTTGTACTATCCGCTGGATAGCTGGTTTATCCGCTCTACTGCTTGCAAGGACCGTATGATTGAGTTGAACAAGACCATCAATTGGAAACCTGAATCAACTGGTTCCGGACGTTTCGGCAAGTGGCTGGAAAACTTGAATGACTGGAACTTGAGCCGTTCGCGCTACTGGGGTACTCCGTTGCCTATCTGGAGAAGTGAGGATGGCGAAGAAATTTGCATCGGTTCAGTAGAAGAACTGTACAACGAGATTGAAAAATCTGTTGCTGCTGGCTTCATGACTGAAAATCCGTATAAGAAATTAGGATTCCAGCCGGGTGTATATAACAAGGAAAATTACGATAAGATTGATTTGCACCGTCCGTATGTGGACGACATTATCCTGGTATCTGCTTCAGGCAAACCGATGAAGCGTGAATCAGATTTGATTGACGTATGGTTTGACTCAGGTGCCATGCCGTATGCACAGTTGCACTATCCGTTCGAAAACAAAGAACTGGTAGATTCACGCAGCTACTATCCGGCTGACTTCATCGCGGAAGGTGTGGACCAGACTCGTGGATGGTTCTTTACATTGCATGCCATTGCTACAATGGTGTTCGACAGTGTGGCTTACAAGAACGTGATTTCAAACGGTCTGGTACTCGACAAGAACGGAAACAAGATGTCTAAGCGTCTGGGTAATGCCGTAGATCCGTTCGGTGCCATCGAGAAGTTTGGTTCCGACCCGTTGCGCTGGTACATGATTACCAACTCTTCTCCATGGGACAACCTGAAGTTCGATACTGACGGAGTGGATGAAGTACGTCGTAAGTTCTTTGGAACATTGTATAATACTTACTCATTCTTTGCACTGTATGCCAATGTAGATGGCTTTACATACGCTGAAGAAGATGTGCCGATGAACGAGCGTCCGGAAATTGATCGCTGGATTCTTTCATTGTTGAATTCATTGATTAAGAACGTGGATGCTTGCTTTGCCGATTACGAACCGACAAAGGCTGGCCGTCTGATTACAGACTTTGTAAACGATAACTTGAGTAACTGGTACGTGCGTCTGAACCGTAAACGTTTCTGGGGTAGTGCCATGTCAACTGATAAGTTGTCTGCTTATCAGACATTGTACACTTGCTTGGAAACGGTAGCTAAGCTGATGGCACCGATTGCTCCGTTCTATGCAGACCGTCTGTACATGGATTTGATTGCGGTGACCGGACGTGACCAGGTAGTATCTGTTCACCTTGCTAAGTTCCCGGTAGCCGATGAAAACCTGATTAATGCAGAACTGGAAGCTCGTATGCAGATGGCACAGGATGTGACTTCTATGGTATTGGCTTTGCGTCGTAAAGTCAACATCAAGGTTCGTCAGCCGCTGCAGTGTATCATGATTCCGGTGGTAGATGAAGCGCAAAAGCAGCATATCGAAGCCGTGAAAGATCTGATCATGAACGAGGTGAATGTGAAAGAAATTAAGTTCGTGGATGGTGCGGCAGGCGTACTGGTGAAGAAAGTAAAATGTGACTTCAAGAAACTGGGCCCGAAATTCGGAAAACAGATGAAGGCTGTAGCTGCAGCTGTGGCAGGTATGTCGCAGGAAGCTATTGCTGAACTGGAAAAGAACGGAAGTTACACTTTCCAGCTTGACGGAGCAGATGCGGTGGTAGAAGCTGCCGACGTAGAAATCTTCAGCGAAGACATTCCGGGATGGCTGGTAGCTAACGAAGGTAAGCTGACTGTAGCGCTTGAAGTGACTGTAACCGATGAATTGAAGCGTGAAGGTATTGCCCGCGAACTGGTGAACCGTATTCAGAATATCCGTAAGAGCAGCGGTTTTGAAATTACTGACAAGATTGCTATCGTGCTGTCAAAAAATTCAAATACCGATGACGCGATAAATGAATATAATACTTATATTTGCAACCAGGTGCTGGCTAACTCACTGACACTGGCTGATGAAGTGGTTGACGGTACCGAACTTAACTTTGATGACTTCTCGTTGTATGTAAATGTAACGAAGCTGTAATATGAACCCATCCACCCGGCTTTAGTCGGGTGGATACTATTATTAACTTAAAACTTAAGCACTATGGCTGAAAAAACAAGGTATTCTGACGCTGAACTTGAGGAATTCCGCGCCATTATCATGGAGAAACTTCAGCTCGCGGAACGCGACTATGAGAAACTGAAAAGTAGTATAATGAACACAGATGGTAACGATACTGACGATACATCTCCCACATATAAAGTGTTGGAAGAAGGTGCCAATACCTTATCGAAAGAAGAAACTACTCGTCTGGCTGCTCGTCAGCTGAAGTTCATTCAAAACTTGCGTGCGGCGCTTGTCCGTATTGAAAACAAAACTTACGGCATCTGTCGCGAAACAGGTAAATTGATTCCCGCTGAGCGCCTTCGTGCTGTTCCTCATGCTACATTGAGCATCGAGGCCAAGCAGCAGGGAAAGAAGTAACGAAATGAATTTTTAATTGAAGATTGGGAATTGAAAATTGAGAAACGGGACTTTTCAAAGTGATCCATTTTCAATTTTCAGTTCTCAATTTTTTTGAATCCAATTTGCAAATTGAAGAAGATGAAAAAATTTTTCACTCAGGGACGTCTGGTTACTCTTGTGGTGGCAGGAGTGCTGATTATCGACCAGCTTATCAAGATTGCGGTGAAGACGAACATGTATTTGCATGAGAATATTCATGTGACTGACTGGTTTTATATCTATTTTACGGAAAACAACGGTATGGCTTTTGGCCTGGAGATTTTTGCCAAACTGTTCCTGACGCTTTTCCGTATCGTGGCTGCCATATTGATTACGGTCTATCTGGTGAAACTGGTGAAACGGACGGATAAGGTGAAGAATGGTTACCTGGTTTGTCTTTCCTTGATTCTGGCCGGCGCAGTGGGTAACATCATCGACTGTGTGTTCTATGGAGAGATATTCAGCGAGAGTACACATTCGCAGATCGCTTCGTGGGTTCCACTGGGACAGGGATATTCCGACTGGTTGCATGGCAAGGTGGTCGATATGTTCTATTTCCCGATTATCGATACCTATTGGCCTGACTGGATGCCTTTTGTAGGAGGTGATCACTTTATTTTCTTCAGCCCGATTTTTAACTTTGCCGATGCGGCTATCAGTTGCGGCATCATTGCCTTGCTTATTTTTTATTCGCATTACCTGAATACGGAAACACATGCGAATTCTTCCCATAAAGAAGCCAAGAAATGAAACGAATATCGCTTATAGGAGTGTCCATGCTGGCGCTGTGCGGCATGTGGAGCTGTGGCAAGAAAGTGCCGGAAGAAATTATCCAGCCGCAAGCCATGGAGAACGTGCTTTATGATTACCATTTGGCAACTACGATGAGTGCGGATTTGCCTTACGATGAGAATTATAAGAAACAGGCTTATCTGGCATACGTATTTCAGAAGCATGGAGTAACAGAGGCGGAGTTTGATTCGTCTATGGTATGGTATTCACGTCACAGCGACGAGATGAATACGATTTATCAGAATCTGCAGAAGCGCATGGAGACTACTGCTGAGCTTTTGAAAAAGCAGACTGTCCGCAGTAGTGGAGAAGTGGCGGTTTCATTGTCGGGTGATACGGTAGACCTCTGGCAGGACCGTACCATTTATTGGCTGACCTCTTCTACACTCACTAATAAGCTGACTTTCGATTTGAAGGCTGATACATCGTTCCACGAGAGGGACAAGATGGTGCTGGAAGCAAATTTCTCTTTCCTGCCTAAAGGTAAGCATGAAGGTAAGGTTGTGATGGCCATGAATGTGGTATTTGATAACGACAGTACGCAGGGAATCAGTCGGGTGGTAGAGGTTTCGGGCATACAGCGTCTGATGCTTCGTCCGGATTCTGCATTCAAGTACAAGAGCGTGAGCGGATTCATGTATTACGCTGGAAAAGAACATTCATCGGCCTTAATCAGCGATATACGTCTGATGCGTTATCGCATGCATGAAGAGAATTTGCAGAAGCAGATTGATTCTGTAGCCGTAAAAGCTGATACACTTGCGCAGAACGATACTCTTCGTAGGGTAAAACGGCAGGAAATTACCAAACGCTGATGCTTATGCAGTATTATGCATCTCATTATCTCTGGCATGCGGGGCAGGACAAACTGTTCCGCATGCAGCGTATAGGACTGGAAGTATCTGGTCGTACGTGGGTGTCGATGGAGCCTTTGGAAGAAGAGGTCCGGAATACCCAGTGGTTGGGCGGAATGATTATTCTGGCAGCTTCTGATTCGGAATTAAGAAAAGGCGAAACATTCCAGGAGTTTCGTGCGCGGACAGCTTCTGCGGTGACAGGAGACCAGTCGCTTCATGCTTTTCATGTGCCGTTTTTTGATTTGCAGAAGATGGAATTTACCGAACGAAGCCGTCTGGTGCGTTTATGACAGACGGCGACGGAATTCCGCACACACGATGGCAGTGGCCACTGCTACGTTCAATGATTCACTGGTATCCTTTCCTTGCGGGTAGTTAGGAATCAGCAACTTTTGAGAAACGAGTGCTTCAATTTCTTTGCACACTCCGTTCCCTTCATTTCCCATCACGATAACCCCTTGTGCGGATAACTCTTGCGAGTAGATGTTTTTTCCGTCCAGGAAAGTACCAAATACCGGTACGTTTCTTTCTGTCTGTACACGAATGAATTCTTTCAAATCGCAGTAATGCAGCTTGACGCGTGCCAAAGCTCCCATCGTAGCCTGTACGGTTTTCGGGTTAAAGGCATCGGCTGTACCCTGTGAACAGAAAATATCTTCTATGCCAAACCAGTCGGCAATACGGATGATGGTGCCTAAGTTGCCCGGGTCTTGCACGTCATCCAGTGCCAGACAGAGTGAATGGCCGGGTAATGAATCATCATAAGTATAAGAAGGTAGTTCAAATACAGCCAGCACCTCTTGCGGGGTTTTCAGCAGACTGGCACGTGCCAGTTCCTCCGCACTTACCTCAATGGTTTCCTGAGCGAGCAGAAGCGGATGAGCCTCCAGCCACTGGGCCGTAGCAATTAACAGTTTGCATGAAAAGTGTCCCAGCAGGTCGTTGACCAGTTTGTTACCTTCGGCCAAGAAAGCTTTTTCTGCTTTCCGGTATTTTTTCATCTCCAATGACCGGATATATTTGATTCTGTTTTTGCTCAGCATAGTGTGACGGGGATTTTTAATTATATTTTAAGAACAAAGCTAAGAAGATATTTTTAATATTGCCTATCTTTGCATATAAAATTTTGCATATAGTTTCAGTTTGTATGAAGATAATCCCCCGTATCTATATCGGCCTGCTTGTCCTGTTGCTTTTTCTGAGCGGATGTTCGGTCAGTAAATTTATTCCTGAGGGGCATTATCTTCTGGATAACGTAAAAGTAGAATCGGATAATAAGGAAATCAAGTCTTCGCAGATGAATATGTATCTTCGCCAGACACCCAATGCCAAGTGGTTCAGTCTGGTGAAACTCCCCATGTACATTTACGGAGCAGCGGGAAAGGATTCTACAAAGTGGATTAACCGTTTCTTGTACCGCATGGGAGACGCTCCCCGTATTTATGACCCGAACTTGGCGGAAGAAACCCGCTTGCAGATAGAACAGGCGGTGCGCAACATGGGATACATGAGCGGGCAGGTGAGTATGTACACTCAGGTGAAAGGAAAAAAAATCAAGGTCGGTTATCAGATTCACTCCGGCGAACCTTACCTGATTTCGCATGTGGCATACGATATTGCCGACTACCAGATACATGATTACCTGATGGCTGATTCAGCCCGTTCTTATCTGAAGGCAGGTTCTCGTTTAGACGTAAACAAACTTGATCAGGAACGCGACCGCATTACACAGTATCTTCAGAACAGGGGCTATTATCGTTTCAACAAAGACTTTATCACGTATCAGGTCGATACCATGCGTAACTCGCGCAATGTCGACTTGATTATGCAACTCCATCCTTATCGGCGGAAGAAGGAAGACCCACCTTCACAACATCGTCAGTATTATATACGCAACGTCGATTTTATGTTCGATGTGGACTTTGCAGAGCTGACTTCCGAGAGCTTGAAAGGAGTGGATTCTCTTCGCTCGGGAGGAGTGAATTTTTTCTATAAGGATAAGTTGTTCTTGCGTCCGCAGGTAATCAGTGATTATAATTATTTGCAATCCGGGAAACTGTATCGTAACCGTGATGTGCAGAACACCTATTCTGCCTTGGGGCGACTGAACATCCTGAAATATTCCAATATCCGTTTTCGTGAAGAGTTGGAGGCTGATTCGGCTTATCTGGATGCGTACGTCATGCTTACTCGAAACAAGAACAAGTCGCTTTCTTTTGAAATTGAAGGTACCAACTCGGCGGGCGACTTGGGAGCTGCGGCTTCCGTAGCTTATTCTCACCGAAACTTGTTCAAGGGTTCTGAAACCTTTACCATTAAGCTACGTGGGGCATACGAAGCGGTTACGGGGCTGGAAGGATATGCCAACAGCAACTACCTGGAATACGGGGTGGAAACCAGTTTGAGCTTCCCGGAATTTATGTTCCCCTTCCTCTCGTCTGATTTTCGTCGTCGGAGTCGTGCTACGTCTGAGGTGACGATGAAATACAATTGGCAGATTCGTCCGGAATTTGAGCGTACAGTGGCCTCTGCGGCCTGGAGTTACCGTTGGGGAAAGCGTGGAGCGACTCATCGTTTCGATGTGTTCGACTTGAACTACATTTACATGCCCTATCGTTCGGAAACTTTCCGTGAATACCTGGACTACATGGATGAGAGAAACCCCCTGTTGCGTTATAGCTACGAAGACTTGTTTATCGTGCGCTTGGGATATACGTATACTTACAATAGCTCAGGAGCTACTACGCTGAAGACTTCGCAACGCAATTCTTACTCCATCCGTTTCAATATTGAAGAGTCGGGCAACCTGCTGTATCTGTTTTCGCGGATGATTAACGGCAGTCCGAAGAACGGGGAGGCATATCAGATGGCTAATATCAGTTTTGCACAGTATGTAAAGACGGATTTCGATTATGCCAAGAATTTCATGATTGACGACCGTAATGCTCTGGTGTTTCATGTGGGGGTAGGGGTGGCCGTTCCGTACGGAAATTCCAAGAGTCTTCCATTTGAAAAACTCTATTTTTCCGGAGGTGCCAACAGTGTGCGTGGATGGAGTGTCCGTTCGCTGGGACCGGGCGGTTACCGTGGCGACAGCAACAGTCTGGATTATGTGAACCATACCGGTGACATCAAACTCGACCTGAACCTGGAGTATCGTACCCATTTGTTCTGGAAACTGAACGGTGCGGCATTTGTGGATGCCGGAAATGTGTGGACCATCCGAAATCGGGAAATGCAGCCCGAAGGACTTTTCAAGTTCAACCGTTTCTATAAACAGCTGGCCGTGGCCTACGGATTAGGATTGCGTTTCGACCTGGACTTCCTGATTATCCGTTTCGACGGAGGTATGAAGGCTATCAATCCGATGTATACCGGACGCGACCGTTATCCGATTATCTCTCCTGATTTCAAGCGCGATTTCGCGTTTCATTTTGCAGTAGGTTATCCCTTTTAATATCATCTATTATATGGACAAGAATGTATATACCATTGAAGAAGTAGACGAGATGAAAGCTTGGGCAGAGCAGGCCGAATTTCCGGCAGAGATGCAACTGGACAAGGCTGTCTATATACCCGATGTCAAAGAAACCGTGCACCGGTTAATCATGCAGGCCTATGTGTGTCATGAGAATCCGCGTCTGCAGGGATGTCTGCGCCTGCTGGAGCGTATAAAGGCAAGGGTAGAAGAAGAGAAAAGAAGCTAGATGCGGCTAAAAATGCCGGCTTTCTTTCATATTTGCAAAAAAAATACGAAATTTGCACAGCAACAATAAAGATTAATTCATACACCTTTATAAAAATAACAATTATGACAAAAAGTGCATTACAAATCGCAAGAGCTGCTTACCAGCCGAAATTGCCGAAAGCGTTGACTGGTGCTGTAGTAGCTAAGGAAGGCGAACCGACTCAGTCTGTAGCCGATCAGGAAGAAATCAAGAAGCTGTTCCCGAACACATACGGTATGCCGTTGATTCAGTTCGTGGAAGGTGAAGCTAAAGAATTTGCTCCGATGAACGTCGGCGTAATCTTGTCTGGTGGACAGGCTCCTGGTGGTCACAACGTAATCTCAGGTTTGTTCGACGGAATCAAGAAACTGAATTCGGCTAACAAACTGTACGGTTTTATCCTGGGTCCTGGCGGTTTGGTTGACCACAACTATATGGAACTGACAGCTGATATCATCGACGAATACCGTAACACTGGTGGTTTCGATATTATCGGTTCAGGACGTACCAAACTGGAAAAAGAAGAACAGTTCGAAAAAGGATACGAAATCTTGAAAGAGCTGGGTATTAAGGCTTTGGTAATTATCGGTGGTGACGACTCTAACACTAACGCTTGTGTATTGGCTGAATACTATGCTGCTAAGAACTATGGTGTACAGGTAATCGGTTGTCCGAAGACTATCGACGGTGACTTGAAGAACGACATGATTGAAACTTCATTCGGTTTCGATACTGCCTGCAAGACTTACTCAGAAGTTATCGGTAACATCGAACGCGACTGTAACTCAGCTCGTAAATACTGGCACTTCATCAAGTTGATGGGACGTTCAGCTTCTCACATCGCACTGGAATGTGCTTTGCAGACTCAGCCGAACATCTGTATCATCTCAGAAGAAGTAGAAGCTAAGAACATGTCTTTGGACGACATCGTTACTTACATCGCACAGGTAGTTGCTGACCGTGCTGCTGCCGGCAACAACTTCGGTACTGTATTGATTCCGGAAGGTTTGATTGAATTCATCCCTGCTATGAAGCGTCTGATTGCTGAATTGAACGACTTCCTGGCTGCTAACGGTGAAGAATTCAACAGCATCAAGCGTTCTAAACAGCGTGAATACATCATCAGCAAGCTGTCTGAGGAAAACGCTGCTATCTATGCTTCTCTGCCGGAAGGCGTAGCTCGTCAGTTGTCACTCGACCGTGACCCGCACGGAAACGTACAGGTTTCTTTGATTGAAACTGAAAAGCTGTTGTCTGAAATGGTAGCTACTAAGTTGGCTGCATGGAAAGAAGAAGGCAAGTTCGTAGGTAAGTTTGCTGCTCAGCACCACTTCTTCGGTTACGAAGGACGTTGCGCTGCTCCTTCTAACTTCGATGCTGACTACTGCTACTCTTTGGGTTACACTGCATCTATGTTGATTGCTAACGGTAAGACTGGTTACATGTCTTCTGTACGTAACACTACAGCTCCTGCTGCAGAATGGATTGCAGGTGGTGTGCCTATCACTATGATGATGAACATGGAACGTCGTCACGGTGAAATGAAGCCGGTTATCCAGAAAGCATTGGTGAAACTGGATGGTGCTCCGTTCAAGGCATTCGCTGCCGTACGCGACACTTGGGCTAAGGAAACTGCTTACGTTTATCCGGGTCCTATTCAGTACTTCGGTCCTACAGAAGTTTGCGACCAGCCGACTAAGACTCTGCAGTACGAACAGGCAAAATAATTTGATTCCTGAATTCCCGGAAGGGAACTTTCTATAGGAAAATTGATTTAGCGAAGAATCAGGCCGACCGAAAGAGGGCCGGATTCTTCGCTATTTGTTGAAACAAGCTCAACCGGTTCTGCCGGTACATCTGTTGAAATTCTCTATAAACTTTTAGTTAAGATGACAAAGAAATCACCCATTCTCGCGGTGAACGAGCCCGTGAAAAAAACGACCCGCAAGCGTCCTGCGCCTCGAAAAGCGGCAGGCAGTAAGAAGATCGCTTCCGGAAAGACGTCGGGCAGGACTTCCAAAGGGAAGAAAACCATCCGTCGCTGGCAGATGCCTTCGTGGTGTTACTATCTGCTGCTTGGTTTCATTGGAGCCTGTTTTGTCATCTGTTTTTATTATTTCTTTATTCGTCCGTACGCCTACCGCTGGAAACCCTGCTATGGCATGAAAGCATACGGGGTATGTCTGCCATACGGATTTGAGGTGCACGGTTTCGATGTGTCCCACCATCAGGGACAGATAGACTGGAGCGAACTGCAGAAAACCCAGACAGCTCCTTTCCCTGTACGTTTCGTATTTATGAAAGCTTCCGAGGGAGGTGACTTCAGCGATACAGCCTTTATTCATAACTTTGACGAGGCCCGCAAGCATGGATTTATCCGCGGTGCCTACCATTTTTATAATCCCAAGACAGACGCTTCCCGCCAGGCCGATTTCTTTATCCGCTCCGTGAAACTGGAATCGGGCGACTTGCCTCCGGTGCTCGACATCGAGGTGAGGGGAGAAGATGAGAAAAAGCTTCGCCGCGACTTGAAAGTCTGGTTGGATAAAATCGAAAACTATTATCGCGTAAAACCGATTCTCTATACCTCTTACAAATTTAAGACCCGTTACTTGAACGATTCCGTTTTCAACTCTTATCCGTACTGGATAGCCCATTATTATGCCGACTCGGTGGAATACAAAGGGCAGTGGCGTTTCTGGCAGCATACCGATGTGGGACGTTTGCCGGGCATCCGTGAAGATGTGGACCTGAATGTGTTCAACGGCACGCTGGATGAGTTGAAGCGCATGACGATACCCTGATTCAGGAAGAATTCTTGTTATATACAGACAAACAAAAACCCTCCGCAGGTATCCTTTTGAGGAAATCCCTGCGGAGGGTTTGTTTTTATATAGAAGATAGGGAAACCCCACTGACTTAGTTGCGGAACTTCAATGCATCTCCTTCGCGTTCTACGATGATCGGTTTTTCGCGGTTCACTTCCTGTGACAGAAGCTTCTTTGACAAATCGTTCAGCAAGTAGCGCTGGATGGCACGTTTTACCGGACGTGCACCGAATTCTGGGTCATAACCTGCAGTGGCTAAGAAGTCGACAGCTGCATCTGTCATCTGCAAAGTCACTCCATTGCCTTCCAGCATCTTCCGGATACCGTTGATTTGCAGGCGTACAATCTGTTCGATTTGCGGCTTGTTCAGCGGCTGGAACATGATGGTCTCGTCAATACGGTTCAGGAATTCCGGACGGATGGTCTTCTTCAGCATGTTCATCACCTCTTTCTTGGTCTCTTCTACAATCTGGTCATGGTTCTGGTCGTTAATTTTCTCAAACTGACTCTGAATGTAGGCACTGCCCAGGTTAGAAGTCATGATGATGATGGTGTTCTTGAAGTTCACCGTACGTCCCTTGTTGTCGGTCAGACGTCCGTCGTCCAGTACCTGCAACAAGATGTTGAACACATCCGGATGAGCCTTCTCGATTTCATCGAACAGCACCACAGAGTACGGTTTCCGGCGTACGGCTTCGGTCAGTTGACCGCCTTCATCGTAACCTACGTATCCCGGAGGCGCACCAATCAAACGTGACACGGTATGCTTTTCCTGATACTCACTCATGTCGATACGCGTCATCAGCGATTCATCGTCGAACAGGTATTCTGCCAGTGCCTTGGCCAGCTCGGTCTTACCGACCCCCGTCGTACCCAGGAAGATGAATGAACCAATCGGACGTTTCGGGTCTTGCAGTCCGGCACGGCTACGGCGTACGGCATCGGCTACGGCTTCGATGGCTTCGTCCTGTCCGATAACCCGCTTGTGCAGCTCATCTTCCAGGTGAAGCAGCTTCTCTCTTTCGCTTTGCAGCATCTTGCTTACCGGTATGCCCGTCCAGCGAGAAACTACATCGGCGATGTCTTCAGCCGTTACCTCTTCCTTAATCAAGGCACTGTCACCCTGCTTCTTCTTCAGATCTTCTTGGATAGACTTGATTTCGTTCTCCAGTGCCTGAAGCTTTCCGTAGCGGATTTCAGCTACACGTCCGTAATCACCTTCACGTTCTGCCTTGTCGGCTTCGAACTTCAGTTGTTCGATTTCCTTCTTGTTCTGCTGAATCTTGTTCACCAGTTCCTTCTCACTCTGCCATTTAGCCTTGTAAGAAGTCTCCTGTTCCTTCAGTTCTGCAATCTCCTTGTTCAGCTGAGCCAGTTTAGCCTCGTCCTTTTCACGCTTGATAGCCTCACGTTCAATTTCGAGCTGCTTCAACCGACGTTCAATCTCATCCAGTTCTTCCGGAAGCGAATCACGCTCCATACGCAGTTTGGCTGCCGCTTCATCCATCAGGTCGATGGCCTTATCCGGCAAGAAACGGTCGGAAATGTAACGGTTGCTCAGTTCCACTGCCGCGATGATGGCTTCGTCTTTGATACGCACCTGATGGTGGTTCTCGTAACGCTCCTTCAATCCACGCAAGATGGAGATAGAGCTGGCCGTATCCGGTTCGTCTACCATGACTGTCTGGAAACGACGTTCCAATGCCTTATCCTTTTCGAAATACTTCTGGTATTCATCGAGGGTAGTGGCACCGATGCTCCGCAGTTCACCACGGGCCAGGGCCGGTTTCAGAATGTTGGCGGCATCCATGGCACCTTCCCCTTTTCCGGCACCCACCAGCGTGTGGATTTCATCGATAAAGAGGATGATGTTTCCGTCGGACTTCGTCACTTCGTTGATAACCGATTTCAGACGTTCCTCAAATTCACCTTTGTATTTGGCACCTGCAACCAGCGCACCCATATCCAGTGAGAACAGCTGCTTGTTCTTCAAGTTCTCCGGCACATCTCCACGCAGGATTCGTTGTGCCAGTCCCTCTACGATGGCCGTCTTACCCGTACCCGGTTCACCAATCAGAATCGGGTTGTTCTTCGTACGTCGGCTCAAAATCTGCAATACCCGTCGGATTTCCTCGTCACGGCCGATAACCGGGTCAAGTTTTCCGCTTCGTGCAGCTTCAATCAGGTTGATGGCATATTTGTTTAATGACTGATAGGTATCTTCACTCGACTGTGAGGTGACTTTCTGTCCCTGACGCAGTTCCTGAATGGCAGCCCGCAGTTCCTTGTCGGTAAGGCCCGCATCTTTCAGGATGGTGGCCACCGTACTTTTCACATTCAGCAGTGCCAGCAACAAGGCTTCCAGTGACACATATTCATCACCCAGTTCCTTAGATACTTCCACGGCTTTCTGCAATACCTCGTTGGCGCTTCGGCTCAGGTAAGCTTCCCCACCTGAAACTTTCGGCAGTGAGGCAATTTGTCTGTCGAGTACGGTTTCTATCTGCTGGCCGTTTATACCGAGTTTTTGGAAAATGAAGTTCGTTACATTTTCGCCCACCTTCAGCAAACCTGCCATCAAATGTTCCGGCTCGATGGCCTGCTGTCCACGGCTCTGTACCAGATTTACCGCTTCCTGCACTGCCTCTTGCGATTTGATTGTAAAGTTGTTAAAGTTCATAAATGGTCTCCTTTCTCGTTATTAGTTGTGGTTTCTTATTATTTTCATTTCGTTTGTCGCAGCCCGTCCTGTATGTTTGCAGGCTTGCTGTGACGCTTAGTTTAATTCAAATTCTTTGCCACAGCTTGTAAAGGATAAAAACCTGACGAATTGTCATTTTGTGATGCTTTTACACTGAAAATCTGTCAGTTATGTGTCGCTTTTTGTCAGCTTGAAAAACGCAAGTGCGTTTCGGTTCAAACGCAAGTACATTTGACATGAAACGCAAGTGCGTTTTATCTTAAACGTACTTGTGTTTTCTTTTAAACGCAAAGGCGTTTTTTTGAGAGAAAAGAGAAAATTTATAACTAACTAAAAATCAGCTTCTTTTACGATGTGTAGTTTTTCTCCAGTCACCGGATGTGTGAACTCCAGTGCGGCGGCATGCAGATACAGACGGTCGGACGGCTGACCGTAGAGGTCGTCGCCTACAATCGGATGGTTCAATCCCTCCGGATGGGCGGCATGTACACGGAGCTGATGGGTACGTCCCGTATGCGGATAGAATGTAATCCGCGTTTTTCCGTCTTTGCGTTCCAGTACCCGATAGGAAGTGACGGCCCGCTTGCCATACTCCTGGCTGACCATCTGGCGCGGACGATCCATCGGGTTCGGACAGATGGGCAGGTCGATGATGCCTTCGTCAGTTTCCAGTTCTCCTTCCAACAGGGCCGTATAGCGCTTTTGGATAAGACGCGTTTCGAAAAGTGCCTGAAGTTCCTTGTGTACCTCCTTCGTTTTGGCTGCGAGCAGCAGGCCGGAGGTAGCCATGTCCAGACGGTGCACGATGAGCGGACCGGTGGCCTTGGGGTAAAGGTTGTGCAAGCGCTGGAGAATGGAATCAAGGTCGTTCTTGCCCGGTACGGAAAGCATACCTGCCGGCTTGTGTACCACCAGAAGCCATTCGTCCTCGTAGAGAATCTCCAGTGCTATCTGGCGGTGCACATCCTCCTCCAGCGGGTTCGGTTCCACGTCCAGTCCCACGAGCATGTGTTTCAGAATCGGTTCGCACTTCCCTTTGCACGACGGATAGAAATGTCCTTCACGGCGTATCTCGTCCTTGGGCGACATGCCCCACCAGAACTCGCCCATAGCCAATGGCTGGAGCTGATGCAGGTAAGCATACTGAAGCAATTTAGGGAGTGCGCATTCTCCTGCACCGGCCGGCGGTGTCTTTTGCGGGGTGGAGCGGAAAATTTCGCACAAATCTTTCACTTCCCCTCGTGCGTTGAGCATGCGGAACTGGGCGAACAGACGCAACTGGAGAGCCGCCGAACGAGTTTTCCGTTCGTGGCGCAAGGCCTGAATCTCTTGCTCGAGTGCTTGAAAAGCCTCTCCGGCCGCTTGTACCTTCTCTTTCAATCTCCGTTCCAACCGTTTGAACTCCGCTTTTTGAAACTGGCTTTCGCGCGACATCGCTTCCGCTTCTTCGGGTGAAACGCCTTCCTTCCGACGTTGTTCACGGAGGGTTTTCGCCTCTTTCAGCTTCTGTTTTTCAGAAGCCAGCATGGCTTGTGCCTCTTCTTCCGCCTTCTTCCATTCCTCCCGAGCCGAGCAGTATGCTTCGCTGGTCTCCATGGTAGCAATCCGGTGGTTGATGCCGGAAATCTCCGCTTCCTCAATACGGAAAAAACCGTCGGGTTGCAGGAGGTCGTACACTGGTGGTACGAAAAACGCATGGTGGTTGCTTCCGGCCAGGTTGCCCGAAAAAGCGGCCAGGTAACCCAGTTTCCCTTCGGTATCCTTTATCACCAGTACTCCGAACATCTTTCCCTGACGAAGTTCCTCTTGCCAGTCATTCCGTGTGAGCAGGTACTGACGTACCTCATCGGCCGCCAGTCGGGTGAGCGGGTGAGGGGTGTAGTGGAAAGGAAAGGTGAAGGCTTTCGGTAAGGCGATGCCATCAGTCGGGGTGTGGAAGGAATGTATCATGGTGAAATATTGAGTTCGTTTTTATTGTGGGGCAAAGGTACGAATAAAATGGCTTCTATAAAAATGATTTTGTATATACCATATATATCGTATATATTTCGTATCTTTGCGAAAAAGGGAAATTATGGAAGCAACAGTTACACATCGAAGAAAGATTATTGATTTGAAAGAAGATACCTTTAAGGCACTTTCGGTTATGGCAGCCCGACAGGGGACAAACCTGAAAAAGTTAATTGAGAATCTGCTTGACAAGACCGCAGAAGAATATGACGATAGCGAGGCTTACCGTTATCTGTCAGAAAACTATCCAGACGGGAAGGTCAAGTTAGATGGTAAGGAGCGCAAAGATTTTATGGACTGGCTGGGAGTGGTTGAAAAATGAGGGTAGAGTTTTCAAAGGAGTTTGAGAAGGCCGTCCGTAAACTTTCCGGAAAGATGCTGGAGTCGGTACGTGAAGCGGTTCAGGAGGTAATGGATGCTGAAAATATCGAGGAGCTGACAGATTGCAAGAAACTGGTGGATTATGACTTCATTTACCGCCTGAGGATAGGTAGTTACCGTGCCTTTTTCAGTTTTCATGTGCAGATAGTGGATGATTGTGTGATGTTCCTCTATCTTGTGCCCAGAGGACAGGCATACGATAAGAAGATGGAAAAGAATCTGCAAAGAAATGATGTGTAGCAGGGTTTGTTACAGAATGTATATTTTATGAAAACAAAAAAGAAAACTATTCTTCGCCTGCTCATCGCTCTGGTAGTGGTAATAGGCGTGGTGTATGCTTCGTTGCCCTACTACGCCCGTCAGGCACTCATTCACTGGATGCCCGTCATCGATGACCTGGAAACCTTTCACCGGCACACGGTACACCACAATCCCGACGACGTGTGGCATTGGCCCCTTTCTGCTGATTATAACCGTTACCAACTGACGGAGAAGGATGCGCACTATTTGGACAGCCTGCGCACCGTGTCCTTCCTCGTCATCCGTTGTGACAGCATCGTCTTCGAAAATTACCGTGACGGGTGGAACGATACACTGACCTCAAATATCTATTCTGCTACAAAGACCATTGTGGGACTGCTGACAGGTATTGCCCTTGACGAAGGAAAGATTCATAGTCTGGACGACCCCGTATCGCGCTACATACCTGCCTATACAAAAGGAATGCAGGCTGACGTCACCCTGCGCCATTTGCTGACCATGAGTGGAGGCATGGCGTGGGATGAGGCGTACGCTTCGCTCTTTTCTGTCACAACGCATGGTTATTATGGTAACGATCTTTATGATCTGGTGACGGGCTTGGAGGTGGTTGACCGTCCCGGCGTGCAATATTCCTACCGTAGTGGTGAGACGCAATTGTTAGCTTTTGTCATCGAGGCAGCCACCGGGCAAACACTAAGTGACTATGCCGAAGAGAAGCTCTGGCGTCCGATGCAGGCCGAACGGGATGCCTATTGGTTGCTGGACAAAAAAGACGGTGACGAAAAAGCCTTCTGTTGCTTCCATACCACGGCCCGCGATGTAGCCCGTTTCGGAAGTCTCTTGTTACATCGTGGTAATTGGCACGGCCGTCAACTGGTTTCCGAAGCCTATATGGACGAACTGATGCGTCCCGCTTCGTACCTGAAAGACCAGTGGGGCAAGGACTCACTCAGCTATTATGGTTTCCAAACGTGGGTAATGGATTATCATGGTATGCGTTGCCCTTACATGCGCGGTATGCTGGGGCAATATATCATCGCTATTCCTGATTTGGATGCCATTGTCGTGCGGCTGGGCCGTAAGCGTTGCGATGTATATAATCGTGAGATTACGACCGATATTACGCGGTATATGGATATGGCTATGAAGATACTGGACGGAAAATGATGCGTGCTGTCGGTTATTGGTAACCGGTGCGTATGGCACTATGTGTGAATGTTTTTTCAGATATAAGAACAAAATTACAGCTGAATCTGAATTCTGTTTCCATTTACACAAAATTCTGGACAGTGTCGAAAAAGGTTACCTCCGCAATATAAATGAGTTATTTGAACGCAATTTATAGCAGAACGCTGCAAATGGCACAGTTGCCAAGTCATTACCTCAAAATCGGGTAATTCTCCCAAAGTCCTTTGTATAAGGACAGTTTGCGGTGCTGCTGTTCGTAAGCATTTTTCATTTCCTGTATCTGCTTGGCATGTTGTACCTCTCGTTGTACGGCTTCTTCTTCAAGTTCTTTTATGCGGTTTTGCAAATCTTCATTCCTGCGTTCAAACTCTTTCAGTTTACCACCACCGAAAATAGAACCGACCTTTGCCACGAATGCGGCTTTCGCTTCCGTCTTGGCTGCTTCCAGTTTTTCCGACTTGACTTCCTTTGTCAAGCTGTTGCTCTGCCTGTTGCTGTTCTGTATGTAACTGTTGTACAATGGCTTCTAGTTTACTCGTCTGCCGTATCAAATTACGGTAGTATTGGGCTGTTGTCGTATGCCGTGCTTCCGAACCACGTACGTCTCGTTGCAATCCGTATTTTTCCATTGCTTTTGCATAACTGTCGTGGTAGGCGACCAGTTTCTCACGTGTAAATAAATCAACGGCACACAGACGCACGGTATTGTTTTTTTGCGTTGCCTTTCGTCTGCTTTTTCTTGGCTTTCCTGCGTTTTCCTGTTATTATCAGTCCGACTGTGGCATGAATGTGCGGTGTGTATCCATGTGCAGGACTGCTGAAGTAGTATTATTGGGTAATGATAGGAAAACCGTACTTTTGTTTTAATCTGCTGCAATTCGGCGGATATTCCAGAGATTTTACGTAAGTCTGTATAAGGAATATACCTCTTTGAAATCAAGAGAGTTAGAAGAATTACCTCATTTTTAGGTAATGAGTTGGCAACCGTTCTATTTGCCGTGGTCTGCATTGTTTTGCTTGTTTAGGTAACTCTTATTTGGATGCAAAGGTAATAAAAAAGCTCATAAGGAAGAAAAAGAAAATTTATCTTTCTTATGAGCTTTAGAATTGAAATCATTAGTGTCCCGTTAAAATGGGACGAGTTAAACAATTAATCAAAAAGCCCCGGAATCAGGGGATTATTTAGATCTTTGACAAAGTAAATCGGTATTCTCCGTAATGAGATGGATATGCGATTAGGTGGCAGCTTGTGGCATTTTGCTGTCCCAATCTTTCATACTCTGGGAATATCGTTTTGCATGGCAACGCAAAGTAAAGACAAGGTTGGCAAAAGCCAATCACCTTGTGCATGCGTGGAAGCATTTGGCACCGATATGGAAGCCTGTGGCGTTATTATATGAAGTGACACTGCAAAATGGTTGCAAAAGCTAAATTGTAAATAAAGCTATTTCATTCGTGACCTTATCCTGCTTAAACTTGTCTGCGTAATGCCAAGATACGAGGCTATGCTGCCCAATGGCAGCCGTTGCAAGAGTTCCGGATCCATCTCAACCAGTTGCCTGTAACGCTCTGAGGCGATAGCTGAGAGCATGGAGATTAATCGTTGTTCAGTCTCCAAAAGTTCCATTTCCGCATACCGTCGTCCCCAATTAGCAATATGCAAATCTTCCAAAAACAATTCCTGCAATTTCTTCCTCTTCAAGACATACAGAACAGAATCCTCCATCAGTTCCATTGTCTCATATCCAGCCTCGTCGTTTACATATCCTTTCATAGAAACAATGGTAGCACCTTCCTTGCCTATCCAAAACGTAATTTCTTTTCCGTCAACATAAGTAAAAGCCCTGACAATACCCTGTTTAATGAAAAATATATCTTTCTCTACCTTGTTTATTTCCAATAAACAAACAGGCATATTAAAGATGAAAATAAAATCCAAATAAATACAACTAAATATGCTTTATATCAGTTCTTTATAGGGTAGTTATTTCTTTCAGTTGTTTTCACTATTTTCTGTTAATTGGTTCTTTTTGGGTACATTTTTGTTTCTTGTTTGTTTCTTGATTTCAGTTTTAATTCGTACATTTGCATACGAAAAATAACGAATGAAAGAATACGATTATGCCACGAATAAAGAAGCCTAAAAAAGTAAAAGAACCAATCCGTCTTCGGATGAAGGATTTGTCCGATGGCAGCAAAAGTCTGTATCTGGATATATACCGCAACGGCAAACGGACATACGAGTACCTGAAGCTGTATCTTATTCCGGGAACGGACAGCAATACCCGTCGGCAAAATGAAATAACAATGGCTGCCGCAAATGCCATCAAGTCGAAACGTATTATCGAGCTGACCAGTGGTGAAGCCGGTATCGTGAACCATACGGATAAGATTTATCTGCTGGACTGGATGCAAACCTATCTGGAGTACCAAGAGAAACGCGACAAGAAGGGCATCGGTCAAATCAAAGCCGTTACCCATATCCTGAAAGAATATGCAGGGGAAAGATTTATATTGGATCGGGTTGACCTCGCTTTTTGCCAAGGCTATATCGACTACATGCTGACAACCTTCCGCCCTAAAGGAAAGCCGATAGCAGCTTCTACACGCAACACCTATTATCAGATATTCAATGGCGCCCTGAATGCTGCCGTTCGGGCTAAACGGTTGTTGAGAAATCCGTTTAACGAGATGGAAAAGTCGGAGAAGCCCAAAATGCCGGAAAGCGTGCGGTCCTATATGACCATCGAAGAGGTACGGGCATTGATTGCCACTCCGATGCAGGAAGGGAGGGTAAAAAATGCCTATCTGTTCTCCTGCTTCTGCGGACTGCGTATCAGCGATATTGTCGGCCTGAAATGGAAGAATGTCTTTGTCGATAACGGCCAATACCGTCTGGCGGTAGCTATGCAGAAGACCAAAGAACCGATTTACCTGCCACTCTCCAACGAGGCGTTGAAATGGATGCCGGAGCGTGAGGACAAGGCTGCAGACGATCCTGTGTTCAACCTGCCTTCAAATATCAATCAGTATCTCAGACCGTGGGCCGAAGCGGCCGGAATCACCAAGCGTTTTACTTTTCACACCGCCCGGCATACATTCGCGACCATGATGCTGACGCTCGGTGCGGATCTCTATACCGTATCGAAGCTGCTTGGCCATACCTCCGTGAGAATGACACAGGTGTACGCCAAAATCATCAACCAGAAAAAAGACGAAGCAGTCAATTTGGTTAACGGCCTATTCGACTGATGTAGTCATACATGTCAAATTCAATTTAAGGTAAATATTTCCGGCTTTTCTCCGATATTTCAAATGGTCGAAGTAATGCCACTATTATAATAAGTATAAACCCATAAAAAACAATTCGACATGAAAGGACAAAACAACAGGTCCTCTCTTTTTTTGAAGGGAGACCACATCTGCACCACTTCGCTACGGAACAGGATGTAGCGGAAGAATTTTACGAGTTGCTCTCCGAAGCAAGGGAGCTTTATCTTCAAGACGTCATGACAGGCGGCAAACGATATGGCCGCTACGTGGATGACTTTATAAACAGCCACCGGTACATCGACTGCAACAGTGCGGTTTGCAGGAATTGCCATGAAATGAACATTCATATCATCAGAGGGCTGTTGCTCGATTGTACAAGTCTCGTCAAAAGCCTCTTTACCGCAGAAACATTTTCTTTCGAGGAGTGCATGGCCTTGAAACAAAAGTACGACATTGCCGGAGTATGGTTCGACTCTTCACGTATAGAAGATTCCAGAAACGCTCCACCTCTCTCCTTTGGTTGCAATTTTTCCCGTGAACAGATGACAGGTATTGTGGCTTGCGCCAACGCTTATCATCTGTTTTGCGTTTCCACTCTCCGCATCGAGGACATGGAAGCGCTTTTTGCCTGCAAGGAGAATTTCTGTATACGTGTGAACAATATCCGCCATGTGGCGGTTCTGTTCGATGCGTTGCTCGAAAACACCTTTATCCTACCTCACTGGCAGTCGGTTCTCGACAAGGGGCGGTTCCTGTTGTCCAAAGACGGCACAAGATATGTTACCGCTTCAAGCCTCTCGTCTGCCCTCTCTGCGGCGAGGAACAACATTACATCGGCAAACCTCGGCATACGAAAAGCCATCAGTCGGCTGAAAATATGACACGAAGTGCCAAAAAGCCAAGTATGTGAAAGATAAAACAGTGATAGTTGCCGTGATACGTGTATAGTATCATGCCGGAATTTCCGGCTGTCCGGTTCACATCACATAACTTTGACCTCCGTTAGCGCGCTGCATAACGGAGGTAACTCTCCATTGTCTAATTTTAACATGTATTTTATGCAAAACAGAACAACATTCATGGAGCGGTTAAGCGAACGGCTGACCGCCATAGAAGCGGTTCTCAAGAAGTTGGAACCGGTGGAAGGTCTGTTGGAGCGTGTGGCTTTACTGGAAAATACCATTTACACGACCAAGAAAGTCTTCACTTTTCAAGAGGCGTGCATGTATATCGGCGTGTCCGAAAGTATGTTGTACAAACTCACATCGAACAAGGAAATCCCGCACTACAAACCTCGCGGCAAGATGCTTTACTTCGCGAAGGAAGAGCTGGACGCATGGCTCTTGCAAAACTACGAACCTACGGTGGACGATGCCATGCGTATGGCGACGGAAGTATCCGCAACCCAACCGTTCTTTAACCAGAAGCGCTATGGAAAACGAAAAAAGAACTGACCGTAACTCGTGGGCGGAACTGGACGAGAATCGCCTGTCGGATATTCTCACGGCATCGCAGATAAAGGCCACGGACACCTACGTGACTCCGCCCCAGATTATATGGATCGACAACTCCACCATAGCGACGCTCGGCAATTTTAGCGCTTCGACGGGTAAGGCGAAGGCGAAAAAGACGTTTAATGTCTCTGCTATTGTCGCTGCGTCACTGGCGGGCCGGCAGGTTTTGAACTACCGGGCGCATCTGCCCGAAGGCAAGCGCAGGATCTTGTACGTGGACACCGAACAGAGCCGTTTCCATTGCCATAACGTGTTGGAACGTATTCTCCGCCTGGCGGGACTGCCCACCACAACCGACAACGAGAATCTCGATTTCATTTGCCTGCGGGAATACACGCCGGCCGTGCGTATTGAGGTCATCGACTACGCTCTGCGACAGAACAAAGGGTACGGGCTGGTCATCATTGACGGCATCCGCGACCTGATGCTCGACATCAACAGCACCAGCGAATCGGTGGAGGTTATCAACAAGATGATGGAATGGTCGTCGAAATACGACCTGCATATCCATTGTGTGCTGCACCTGAATAAAGGCGACAACAATGTGCGCGGGCATATCGGCACGGAAATGAGCAATAAGGCGGAAACGGTGCTGGTCATCACCAAGAGTGCGGAGAATCCCGTTATCAGTGAAGTTCATGCGCTGCATATCCGCGAGAAGGAGTTCAAACCGTTTGCTTTTTCCGTTGATGACGAAGGATTGCCGGTCATGGTGGATAACTATTCGTTTGATGGCAGCGTGAGACCGAAGGCCCGGAGCAGCTTCATGGATTTGTCCATCGAGCAGCACCGGGAGGCGCTTTCCGCCGCTTTCGGGGACAGGCCCATCAAAGGTTTCGAGAACGTACTGCAGGCTCTCATGGCCTCCTATGAGGCTATCGGGTTCAAACGGGGACGCAGCGTCATGATAAAACTGCTGCAGTACCTGACGGAAAACCTGAAGCTGATCGTCAAACGGGACAAGCTCTTTTATTACGATGTGACCCCGACCGAAGCCTTGCTTTTCGACGAAGAATGCGAGGACGCAGAAGGTGAAAAATAATTTAGTTTACTTTGGTCCGGGTATATATAGGAGAAAAACCAAAGTAAACCGTTTTTTGAAAACAAGTGAAAAGAAAATGACATGACCATAGCGGAAGCAAAACAACTGCGTATCGTGGACTATCTTGCCAGTCTCGGCTACCACCCCCAGAGTGTAACATCGAAACAATACTGGTATTTGTCGCCGCTACGCAATGAGCGTACCCCGTCGTTCAAGGTCAATGACCGGCTCAACGAATGGTATGACTTTGGCGCAGCGACGGGCGGAGACCTTGTGGAACTGGGCAAACACCTTTACCAGACGGACAGCGTGAGCGAAGTGCTTGCCTATATAGGGAAGCACGAGAACGCTATCCCGATACAAAGGGTGCGGATTCCGGGGACAACGCCCCGACCCGTCGAAGCCGACATGAAGGACGTGCTCGTCGTACCGTTGCAGCACCATGCGCTGCTCTCGTACCTTCATTCCCGTGGAATCGACGGAGACATCGGCCGCATGTTCTGCCGGGAGGTCCATTATGAATTGCGGCAACGGCGCTACTTCGCCCTTGCCTTCGGTAACGTGGCGGGCGGGTACGAGGTTCGCAATCCTTATTATAAGGGCTGTATCCGGTGTAAGGACATCTCTGTCATCAGGCATTCTCATAGTGAAGCACAGAACCGGGTTTGCGTGTTCGAAGGCTTCATGGATTTTCTCTCTTACCTGACGCTGAAACAGACGGGTGATGATACGGTCTGCATCGGCGCACCTTGCGATTACCTCGTGATGAACTCGGTGAACAACCTGAAAAAGGCTTTGGAACACTTGCAGGTGTACGAGGAAATACACTGTTATCTCGACAATGATCTCGCCGGACAGAAAACGGAAGAGACCATCGCCGGCATGTACGGCAAGCGGGTGCACAACGAAGCACTCCGTTATCACGAGTACAAGGACCTGAACGATTACCTGCGCGGAAAGAAACGGTAAGGCATTATCGTTACCCCTCCCTTGAAAGCTCTCCTCCCGGAGGGCTTTTTTTATGCCCGTTTTTCCCGGTACATTCGCCTTAAAGTATGAAATTAAAGTTCAATTTATATGTTTCATACTTATTTATACGTAATAAAATATTGTTTGATATAAAGAGTTTTCATTATATCAAATATAATACTTTTCTTTGCTTTTGTACTTTCAAAGTTCAATTAAAGTTTAATTTCATACTTAAAACAGATGAGTTCATACTTTATATTCGCCCTTGTACTGACGGTGCTGTACATCGTCTATTACGCGGTCAATATTACCCGTGACCTGTATGGAAAGAAGGGAACGGAGAAGACTGACGAAGAAGTTTTCGACCTCGGTCCGATGGATGCCACGGAAGAGAGTGTCGAGGTTTCGGAGAACGAGACCGGGTTTAGTATCGGAAATGAGACATGCGACACGGAAGCCGTAGCTGCCCCGCCTGCGGTACAAGACGGCGATACAGGGAAAAAGGAGGCAGCCGCGAAAGAGCGGCTTGAAAGGCTGAAGGCCAAGGCGGAGGCGCAGATGGAAGAGATCGCTCCCTACCTGTCCGACGGCTTTACCGACGAAGAGATGTATAAGGCGTTGATTTCCAAAGGACGCTTGGACAACCGTCCCTGCCTGAAATGGAGACCGGTCAAAGATAAGCTGTAAGATGTCGAAAACGAAAAAGATACTATGTGCGCTTTGTTCCATCATCCCCTGTTCAGCTCTGGCGAAAAGCGGCAGCGTGAATTACAGTTGGGGTGCGGATGCGCTGGCGACGATGCACGACTACGTGGTAACAATGATGTTTTACGTCCAAGCTCTCTGTTGTGCCATCGCCGGGATTTGTGTGATTGTGTCCGGATTCCAGATTTACGTAAAGATGAACACGGGCGAGGACGGCATTACCAAGTCCGTCGTAACGCTTGTGGGCGCGTGCCTGTTCCTGATCGGTGCGTTCCTCGTCTTTCCTGCCTTTTTCGGCTATCGCATATAGAAACGGGAGGCAGGAATCAAGTACCGCCATAACGATTCGAAAGAACTGCAATACTTACCCTAAAATAAATAATCATGTTTCAAAAAACAAAAAGACAAATGAAAAAAATGTTTTCTGCTAAAAAAGTACAGATGCTCACACTGATGTTGCTGTGTGGCACGACGGCCGTCATGGCCCAGAACTCCGCAGGCGATTATTCCGCCGGTACGACTGCACTGGCTACCGTGACGGAGGAAATCGCCAAGTACGTTCCCATCATGGTCAAACTGTGTTACGCCATTGCCGGTGTTGTGGCTATCGTAGGCGCTATCTCGGTGTACATCGCCATGAGTGCGTCCGTAATGGTTGCATGATAAATTCCTCTTTAGCAAGAGGATAGGTCAGGGTTCAAGTGATCTACTTCCACCCAAATAAGCCCGAGGGGAAACCTAAAGGTGAAAATAGCACTTTGGGAAAGCAATAAGTCAGTCAAAAGCCAGACTGCGACTGAATTGCGAGGGAGAAAGACAGATATGAGGATAAAGTCCATACTGATTGAACGATAGCCCAGCGGCAAAAGATGTAGCTGCGACGGAAGGCTTTTACAAACGTCGCATTGTGGCACTAAGACAACGTCATTGGTGTTATAGCAAAGAACCAGCCACAACGCAACCGCAGTAAGCGGAGAAAAGGGCGGAAGTCGTATCCGACAATCTGTCGTGCTAATAGTTATCATACAGCTAAACGGAGATTACCTAAGTTGGAAAGCCATGAAAGTGGCTATGGGCTTTGGCTCTGAATATCCAATATGGTAACGGAGTTCCCATAGTAGTCCGAGCAAGGTAATGCCTTGTACATGGCGAAGGGGAACAGTTAGTAATGTTTTAATACAAATTTTGAAAACGTGTAAGACGTATGGAAAAATCAGAAAGAGTATTAAAAGCTCTAAGTGACCACAGTCAAAGTTCGGATTATAAATACGAGCGACTGTATCGGTATCTGTTCAGTGAAGAGATGTTCGCTGTAGCCTACCAACGCATCTATGCGAAGCAAGGCAACATGACACCCGGAACTGACGGCAAGACCATCGATGAGATGAGTCTTGAAAGGATTGAAAGATTGATTGTGTCCTTAAAGGACGAAAGTTACCAACCCCACCCTGCACGCAGAGTGTACATACCGAAGAAGAACGGCAAGAAACGTCCGCTCGGTATTCCCTCATTCGAGGACAAATTGGTGCAGGAGGTAGTTAGACTGCTGCTTGAAGCTATTTATGAAGGTCATTTTGAAGGCACTTCACATGGTTTCCGACCGCATCGAAGCTGCCACACGGCATTGGGTATGATACAGAAGTCTTTTGCGGGAGCAAAGTGGTTTATCGAGGGAGACATCAAAGGCTTCTTTGACAACATAGACCACAACGTACTGATTAGCATTCTTCGTGAACGCATATCAGATGAACGCTTCCTCAGACTTATCCGTAAATTCCTCAATGCAGGGTATGTGGAGGACTGGAAGTACAACAAGACGTACTCAGGAACTCCGCAAGGTGGAATAATCAGCCCCATGCTGGCTAACATCTACCTTGACAAGTTCGACAAGTACATCAAGGAGTACGCAGCCAAATTCCGCAAAGGTGACAGACGCAGCATCAATCCCGAATACTGGCGTTTGAACAATAAGAAGAACTGGCTGAAAAAGAAGTTGCAGAAAACATCCGATGAGCAGATACGGAAAAGCTATCTGTATGAAATTGCCCAACTGAGCAAACAGATGCTGTCCACTCCTCACAAGGATGCAATGGATGCGGACTTTAGAAGAATGCAGTATGTAAGGTATGCGGACGATTTCCTTATATCGGTTATCGGAAGCAAGTCTGAATGCGAGACCATCAAAGCGGACATCACCCAATTCATGAGAGAACAACTCAAACTTGAATTGTCTGATGAGAAAACTTTGATAACACACGCACAAGACAAGGCGAAATTCCTTGGATATGAAATCTTCATCAGAAAGTCAGACGCAGTGAAAAGGAATAAGGACGGAGTTCTCAAAAGAGACTTCAACGGCGCAGTGGTGTTAACCCTTAACTCGGCTGTGATACAAAAGAAGCTCACTGAGTACAACGCGTTGGAGGTCAGAAACATTGATGGCAAAGACATTTGGTGGTCAAAGCCTCGCAGATATATGACTCCAATGAAGCCCGAAGATATTCTTGCCCAATACAATGCGGAAACCAGAGGACTTTACAACTACTATTCACTTGCTGCAAACGTGTCCAAAGAATGTGCATCTTTCGCCTTCATTATGAAGATGAGTATGTTCAAGACACTTGGCTGGAAACTGAACACTTCCGCAAGGAAAGTTCGCCAGAAGTATCAGAAGGACAAGGACTTTGTCATTCCGTACAACGATGCCAAGGGAAAGCAGAAATACAGAGTCTTCTACAATGAGGGTTTCAAAAAGAGAAATGCTCAGTTCGATGTTGACTATGACAAACTGCCACAGACCATGTACGTGCCATATCCGAGCCTTGTGGAAAGGTTGAAGGATGGCAGATGTGAACTATGTGGTAAGGAAGGAAAAGTAGTCATGCATCATGTGAGGACTCTCACCAAGCTGAAAGGCAATAATGAGTGGGAGAAACTGATGCTCAAAAGACATCGCAAGACACTGGTTGTCTGTGAGGACTGCAACTCTATGATTCAGAACTATGGTAAAGAGTAATGTTACTAATGGAAAGCCGTATACATGGAGACATGTAAGTACGGTTTGGGGGCGAGTACTCGGAAACCGCCCACCGCAAGGTGGGTATGGCGCTGGGTGCTTAGCCCACACAACGAGGAACAGGACGTGAAGAAGAAAATCATGATGGTCGTGGGCGCATGTATTTTCTTAATCGCTGCCGCACAAGCACTTCCGATGTTCTTCGGTATCGGCGCATAAACCTTCCGCACGATGAAAGGCAAGGACGAACGTTACCCTGACTACCCGCTGTTCAAAGGTCTTCAACGGCCTTTGGAGTTCATGGGCATCCAGGGACGCTATATCTACTGGGCGGCAGGCGTTGCCGGCGGAGCCATCGTCGGCTTTATCATCGCCTACTGTCTCGCAGGGTTCGTGGTCGGACTGGTCGTGCTGGTTGCGGTCGTCTCGACGGGTATCGCCCTTATCATGCTCAAACAGCGGAAAGGGCTGCATACCAAGAAAGACGGGCGCGGGGTGTATATCTACGCCCACTCGAAGAAGCTGTGAGAAGAAAAGAAAAACCATCACGGGCAACGTGTGGTCTTGTTGAATGTTGAACGCGGGCCGGCCGCCTGAAATCCGGGCGGCCCGGCCTTTTTTATCGTATTTTAAGATGACTTTGTACATCATTCTACTTTTTATCGCCTTGTGTGCCGGCATGGCCCTGTCGGTCTATGCGTTCGGTACCGGAGGCAAGCGCAAGCGTATCTTTCAGGACATCTATTTTTCCGTGGAAGAGACGAACGGCGTGGGCGTGCTCTATACCAAGACGGGCGAATATTCTGCTATCCTGAAAATAGAGAACCCCGTGCAAAAATACTGCGCGAACATTGACAGCTACTATGAGTTCACGCACCTTTTCACCGCCCTCGCACAGACGCTCGGCGAAGGATATGCCCTGCACAAACAGGACATCTTCGTCAGGAAACAGTTCGAGAACGAGACGGGCGACAAACACGAGTTCCTCTCGTCGGCCTACTTCCGTTACTTCAAGGGGCGCAACTACACGGACAGCGTGTGTTACCTGACTATCACACAGGAGGCGAAGAAGAGCCGACTGTTCTCGTTCGACAACAAGAAGTGGCGCGATTTTCTGGTCAAGATCCGCAAAGTGCATGACCAGCTGCACGATGCCGGGGTACAGGCCAAGTTCCTGAACAAAGCCGAGGCGAGCGAATACGTGGACCGCTATTTCGCCATGAACTTCAAGGACCGGATCGTGTCGATGACCAACTTCAAGGCAGACGACGAGACAGTCTCGATGGGCGACAAACGCTGCAAGGTATATAGTCTTGTCGATGTGGACTGCGCCGCACTGCCTTCACTGATAAGACCTTATACCAATATAGAGGTCAATAACACGGATATGCCCGTGGACCTGCTGGCTGCCATTGACAGCATTCCGAGTGCGGAGGCTGTCATCTATAACCAGATTGTCTTCCTGCCCAATCAGAAAAGGGAACTGGCCCTGCTGGACAAAAAGAAGAACCGGCACGCCAGTATTCCCAATCCGAGCAACCAGATGGCCGTGGAGGACATCAAGCGGGTACAGGAGGTCATCGCGCGGGAAAGCAAGCAGCTCGTGTACACTCATTTCAACCTGATTGTCGCCGTACCGACTGGTACGGACCTGCAAAAATGCACGAACCATTTGGAGAATGCTTTCGGACGTATGGGTATCCATATTTCCAAAAGGGCGTACAACCAGCTGGAACTGTTCGTAAACTCGTTTCCGGGTAACTGCTACGGCATGAACGAGGACTATGACCGCTTCCTGACGCTGGGTGACGCGGCGGTGTGCCTGATGTATAAGGAGCACATACAGCACAGCGAAGAAACACCGCTGAAAATTTACTACACGGACCGCCAAGGCGTGCCGGTAGCTATCGACATCACGGGAAAGGAAGGGAAAAACAAACTGACGGACAACTCGAATTTCTTTTGTTTAGGGCCTTCGGGCAGCGGCAAGAGCTTCCACATGAACTCTGTCGTGCGCCAGTTGTACGAGCAGGGCACAGACGTGGTGATGGTCGATACGGGTAACAGCTACGAGGGCCTTTGCGAATACCTCGGCGGCAAGTACATTTCCTATACCGAGGAAAGACCGATTACCATGAACCCGTTCCGCATCAACCGGGTTGAAATGAATGTGGAGAAAACGGGCTTCCTGAAAAACCTCGTACTGCTCATCTGGAAAGGCTCGCAGGGTACGGTCACGAAGACGGAGGACCGCCTGATAGAACAGGTCATCACGGAGTATTACGACACCTATTTCAACGGTTTCGACGGCTTCACGCCCCTGCAACGGGAGGATTTGCGTAAGGGGCTGCTCATCGACGACCGTAACCGTACCGAGAAGCGGGACGAGGACGAAGGAGAGCGGGCCGGGCGTATCGAGCGCATGATCGACGAGATGGAACGCCGCCGTAAGGAGCTAAAAGTGGAAGAGCTGTCGTTCAACTCGTTCTATGAGTTTTCCGTGCAGCGCATCCCCGACATCTGTACCGAGAACCACATTTCGGGCATCGACATCTCGACGTACCGTTACATGATGAAGGACTTCTACCGGGGAGGCAATCATGAAAAGACGCTGAACGAGAACATGGACAGTTCACTGTTTGATGAGACGTTCATCGTCTTCGAAATCGACAGTATAAAAGATGATCCTCTCCTGTTCCCTCTTGTCACGCTGATTATCATGGACGTATTCTTACAGAAGATGCGTATCAAGAAGAACCGCAAAGTCCTGGTCATAGAGGAAGCGTGGAAGGCGATTGCCAGCCCGCTCATGGCCGAATACATCAAGTTTATGTACAAGACGGCCCGTAAGTTCTGGGCTTCGGTCGGCGTGGTGACACAGGAGATACAGGACATCATCGGCAGCCCTATCGTCAAGGAAGCCATCATCAACAACTCGGACGTGGTGATGCTGCTCGACCAGAGCAAGTTCCGTGAGCGGTTCGATGAAATCAAGGCTATCCTCGGCCTTACTGACGTGGACTGCAAGAAGATATTCACCATCAACCGGCTGGAAAACAAGGAAGGGCGCAGTTTCTTCCGCGAGGTGTTCATCCGCCGGGGAACGACCAGCGGCGTGTACGGTGTAGAAGAACCAAGAGAATGTTACATGACCTACACCACGGAGCGGGCGGAGAAAGAAGCCTTGAAACTCTATAAACGGGAACTGCGGTGCAGTCATCAGGAAGCTATTGAGGCGTACTGCCGGGACTGGAACGCCAGCGGTATCGGGAAGTCCCTGCCGTTCGCCCAAAAGGTCAACGAGGCCGGGCAGGTATTGAACCTTCATGTAAAACAATAACAATCAAATCATTAATTACAAAAATGGAAAAGATAGACATTAGCCAAAGTGTAAAGACACTTGAGTTCGGGAGCAAATATGAAGCCCGTATCCAGCGGATATTCCGTGAGTTCGACATCAAGACCATCCGGGATTTGTGCCAATGGCCCGGAAAGGACTTGGTAAGGGTACGCGACATGGGAAGAAAAAGCATTGAGGAAATAGAGGATGTTCTGGAAAGATACAATCTCCGGTTGGGGATGCTCGGTAAGGAACTGGACGAATACGCCGGCATAGAAAATTCCGTACAGGACGAGGAAGAAGAGGCGAAGTGGGAACAACGCAGGTACGAGATCGCCAAGGAGGTATTCATACATCACCGTCTGGTGGCAAATTCCGCCGTATATGAGGCCGACGGACTGATACGTGCACTAAGAGGCATGACGCACCGTTGACGGATATCTGTTTTTAACCGGAGAGGAATCCATGATGAAACGGCTGTCACTTATCCTTATACTCCTGTCGCTCGCCGTTGTGCAGCAGGTCCACGCGCAGTATTACAGCGTGAACTACGACGCACGCACGGTGGCGGCAATGGCTACCGCTTTCGGTACGGAAGCCGTGGCGGAAAGCTATTACCGGGAGCAGGTCGATGACATTCTCAAGCACTACAATGCGGCGGAAGTGGCTACGGCGGGGATTTTTGCCTCCAAGTTCTTGGAGCATAAAGCCTTTTCCGACCTCGGTATCTGGAATAGCAGTACAGAAAATTACTACTACCGCCGCATTTACCGCATGGTCTCGGAGAAAATCATGCCGAAGATATGGGTGGTGGCGAAACTGATGCTCCGCTCGCCTCAAACGGCTATCTACTGGGGCAGCTACCTGATGAAAATCTGCGACGAGACGAAAAGTCTGTGTATGCAGTTCGAGAGTGTGGTGACGAACAGCACGCTGGGCTTTTCGGACATCGTGTTTCTGGAAATCAACCGAAACATCGCCCCTCTGCTGAAACTCTCGGAAGTGGGCGACATCGACTGGCAACGTATGTTGGACGATCTCGCCAGCGTGCCGGGTAACTTTACGAAAGAGAACCTGCAACACGACATCGACAACCTCTACAACATGGGTGTCGGTCTCGCCTCGGCTGGTATCGGAAATATCGGTGACGTCCTGCTGCAGACCAGTTCTTTCCATGATCTGATGGGCGGCAGGGTCAGCAAGGTCATCGACCTGTATGACCATTACGGTGCGCTCTTCGAGCAGGCGGAACATGACCTCGGAGGTCTGCTGATTGATATGGTGGGCGGAGAGGACAACGTGGCGGGACTGTTCGATTTCAGCAACTACGACCTTACCTCGTGGATGACAGATTATCTGGACAAGACAGCGGGAAACTACTACACGCAACGGTGGTATATCGCCCGTCGCGAGCAAGGGAGTATCGCCCTGTGCGATTACTACCCGCCGACGGACGACAACAGCATATTGAACGGCGGAGAGTGGACACGTTTCGAGACGACCGATCCCGGCTTCTATCCCAATGCCTCGCAACGGGAGCAGGTTCTCGCCAATTCGGAACGGTACGCCGGTTGGTCGAGAAGCCGGGTTCAGCTGCTCAACAGTCAGAACGACGGCTATACCTACACCATCGACTACTGGCAGAACGGTTACATCATCAGTCGGGGCGGCAAACAGACGAAGAAAGCCTATGCCTATGAAATCCATGTGAAGAAAAGCTGGAACCGGGAGGAAATCATTTACGAGGAGGTGTTCGATTCCTATTCGATGGACCTGAACACGTTCAAGGCGCAACTCAATGCCCGCCTCTTGGAGTTCAACGACAACGAGGAGGGTTATACTTACTATATCGCATCCGATGCGCGGAACTACTATCAGGCGACGGACGCTGCGAAGTTGCAGGGCTGCGAGAGCGTGACCATCAGCGTAACCTGCTCGGACGGGGCTACGCTTGGTCAGGGCACGACGCAGTACAAGTGCAGAAAGTGCGGCAAATCCCTGAACGCCCATTCAAAGGAGTGTGCCATGCAGACCACGGTTACGGAGAACGAATTGGACTTGTCCGAGTTGGACGCCATGCTGCAGGAGGCGGAGAACCAGGTGGCCGCCCTTCAGTCGCAAATCAATGCGTTGGAGAATGAGAATGCCGACCTGCTGAAAAAAATCGCCGAGGCGAGCGTGGAAGATGCGGCGGTGTACCGACAGCAGTACAATGCGAACAAAACACAGATAGACCGCCTGAAAAGCGAGCTGTCCGAATGGCAGAAGAAACAACGGGAATACACCGACGCAAAAGCCGAGGCGGCGGGCGATAACGATGTGGCAACGGACGACTATTACCGCATACCGGCCATCATGCAGGACTGTAAGACGGCTTACAGCCTGTCATGGCAGGACGGCGGGGCGTGGAACGGCTACACCTATGTCCGTAAGGCGACCATGCCGAACATCAACGGGGTCATCACGTTCAAGGCGACGGTCTCGATAGCCCGCAAACCGAAATATTTCCTCGGTATCAAGATACACCGTGCCATCGTGCAGATCAGTTGGGAACTGACTACGGAATATACCGACACGTATGTAGCCGACGTGCTGACACTCGACCCGAACCTGTCGGACGCGGAGAAAACGAAACTGGTGAACGACCGTATTGCGGAGATTGCACGGGAACACCCTTCGTGCAAGATCACGACGGAATACGCCCGTACCCCGCCATTGGAAGAGACTCCGACCGGGGAGGTGTACCATCTGCTGTGGTCGAGCGACCGGCTCGAAATCGCACGGGAAGTGGATTCCCGGATTACAAAAATATATGCAGACCTCGTGTCGCTGGAAAAGATGATGCACTATAAGCGGAGCATCATCGACGTGCTGAAGGATGTGCTGCCCGAACTGGACATGGACGAGGGACGCAGGCTGACGCTCGTGGAGGAATGCCACGAACGTTGGGTGGAGAATGCGCGAAACCTGCGGAACGGAAACGGCAAAGACAGCGGAAAGGAGGTGCGGCCATGAAACGTGCCCTGCTGATGACAGTCGTGCTGCTGGTTCTCCTGCCCGGCATCGCCAAGGCGCAATGGACCTTCGACATCGTGTCAGTGGAAGCCTACATCAACGACCACAAGAAACAGCGGAGCCTGCTGCTGGCCCGCAGTACGCTGGAATACAGCAACAAGCTGCTGCACGAATACAGCCGCAAGGAGATCGGCGAGTACAAGGAACTGAATGTGGACTTGGATCGCTACACCCGTGCCTTCGATGTCATCGACGTGATGTACCAGTCCTTGCGGACGGTACTGAACGTGAAAAGCACTTATACGGCGGTCAGCGACCGTATCGGCGATTACAAGAAACTGTTGGAGGACTTCAACGAGAGAATCGTGAAACGGGGACGCATCGACCCCGGCGATGCCGTGATACTGGCCATCAACGAAAAGGCAATACGGGACATCGCCAATGACGGGGAGCAGCTCTACAAGTCGGTGAGCGACCTTGTGCTGTATGCCACCGGGGCGGCGGCCTGCTCGACCTCCGACCTGCTGCTGGTACTGGAAGCGGTGAACACGTCGCTGGACGACATCGAGCGACACCTGAACCGGGCGTATATCGAGACATGGCGGTACATACAGGTGCGTATCGGTTACTGGAAAGCGAAGATTTACCGTCCCAAGGTCAAGGAGATTATCGACGGAGCTTTCGGACGATGGCGCAAAGCGGGACGGCTGGATTATTAATGAACGATGAAAGGGAAAGAAGACAGACTATCTACAGGTTGGAGTTTGACTTCCATGCCATCGACATCGGGAAATAAAAACAGAGAAAGAATTTTTAGTACGAACAAGCCTATTGGGATTATAACCAAGGGATAAAGAGACATTTAGATTGATGCAATGGAAAAGATTGTTTTTGCAAAAGACATTACGTTATATAAAGCCGACTGTCTTGAAGTAATGCCTTTTCTTCCGGAATCAAGTATCGACTTGGTTTTATGTGATCCCCCCTTTGGAATCACAGCTTCACAGTGGGATAAAATAATACCATTCCCGGAAATGTGGAAAGAGATCAGGAGAGTCAGGAAAGAAAATGCACCTACGGTCTTATTTGGCAGCGAACCGTTCAGCAGCCTTCTACGCTGCGGTAATTTAGAGGAATTTAAATATGACTGGGTTTGGGAAAAGTCAAAAGCAAGCAATTTTCTTCTCGCTAAAAAACAACCTCTAAAAGCACATGAGCTAATAAGTGTCTTTGGTAAAGGTAGAACCCCTTATTATCCCATCATGGAGGAAGGTGAGCCTTACGGGAATCGCACGAAGAGAGGAAGCAATTGGACAGGAATAAACAATGTCCCCAATCCTACATTCAGAAATGAAAACAAAGGGACAAGGTATCCACGAAGTGTGATATACTTCAAAACAGCGGAATCGGAAGGCAAAACGATTCATGTCAACCAAAAGCCGATTGCATTATTGCAGTATCTGATAAGAACATACACAAAGGAAGGAGATACTGTCCTTGATTTTGCATCGGGGAGCATGAGCACCGCAATTGCCTGTATCTATACGCATAGAAAATGTATTTGCATTGAAAAAGACGAGACGCATTTCTCGCAGGGAGAGAAACGAGTCAGGAATGAGTACCAATATTTACGGCTTTGAAGCAGGCCCTCAAAGTATGACTATACGATATAAATAACTGTAAAATAATGAATAACCGGAAATTAATATGAACAGAACTCTCTTACTCATGGCGGTTGCAGCAGTTGCAACGAGCGGTGTCAAGGCGCAGTCGGTTACTTACAACCATGACTCGCCGAAACAGAACCAGATTACGGTCATGGAAACCGGTACGGGCGCTCTGTCGCCCGAACTTTACTACACGCTGCTGCATAACAAGTACAAGAAGTCGGCGGCAAGCAAGAACAAACTGTCGTTCCGCACGCTGGCGGGTGTCAATCTCTACAATCAGACAGATGAAGCGGAAGCCATTGACTCGGCTCTGGTCAAACGTGCCGAAATCGAGGCGCTGAACGTGGCCGACCGGCAGATTGACCTCGCATGGCTGGCCGAGGGCGATAAGATAAACGCTCAAATGGAGCGGTTTCAGCGCAACATAGACCGGATTCTCCTTGCCGGGGGCACGACGGACGACAAGGAGCGGTGGACGGAATACTATCATGTGTACCAGTGTGCCATCGACGCAACGAAGGACGCTTATATGCCCAATGCGCAACGAAAGAAAGAATACCTGCGGATCTACGAAGACGTGGTACGGCAGAACGAGATTCTGGTCGGCTACCTTGCCCGAAGACAGAACGCCACGGCCACGGACGGATTGCTGAACGCAACCGCCGACCGAACCTTGGACAAAAGCAGCGTCGTCAGAAACGCCATGAGCCGCTGGAACGAATCGCGCCTTGCGGTGCGAGGTTCACAGTCGGACGGCGGCACTGGAACGGGCGACGGAGACGAGACGGTAAACAGAGGGAACTAAAAGCATATAACCTATGGCAGACGGAAATATTCTTTCGGATTTCGGTATCGACCTCTTGGAAGAGGAGATCGACGACGTGATTTTTCAGACCAACGAGTTCCTGACCGACGCGACCTTTACCGGCTCGCAAGGTCCATTTTGGTGGATATTGCAGATGTGCATGGCGCTGGCCGCCCTGTTCGCTATCGTCATGGCGGCAGGCATGGCGTACAAAATGATGGTCAAGCACGAGCCTTTGGACGTGATGAAGCTCTTCAGACCGCTGGCCGTGTCGCTCATTCTCTGCTGGTGGTATCCTCCGGCAGACACGGGCATGGCAAACAGCGGGAGCAACTGGTGCTTTTTAGATTTCCTCTCCTATATCCCGAACTGCGTCGGTTCGTACACACATGACCTGTACGAGGCCGAAGCCTCGCAAATCTCGGACAAGTTCGAGGAAGTGCAGGAGTTGATTTACGTGCGCGACACGATGTACACTGCCCTGCAGGCACAAGCCGATGTCGCCCACACGGGTACGTCCGATCCCAACCTTATCGAGGCAACGATGGAACAAACTGGCGTGGACGAGGTTACGAACATGGAGAAGGATGCAGCGAAGCTGTGGTTCACGTCGCTGACATCGGGTGTCATCGTGGGAATAGACAAAATCATCATACTTATCGCCTTGGTGGTGTTCCGTATCGGTTGGTGGGCTACGATTTACTGCCAGCAAATTCTTTTGGGAATGCTCACCATTTTCGGACCTATCCAGTGGGCGTTTTCGCTCCTGCCCAAATGGGAAGGCGCATGGGCGAAGTGGCTCACGAGGTATCTGACGGTGCATTTCTACGGGGCGATGCTCTACTTCGTGGGCTTCTACGTACTGCTGCTGTTCGACATCGTGCTCTGCATGCAGGTGGAGAACCTGACGGCGATAACGACAAGCGAGCAGACGATGGCAGCTTACCTGCAAAACTCCTTCTTCTCGGCGGGCTATCTGATGGCGGCAAGCATCGTGGCCCTGAAATGCCTGAACCTCGTCCCCGACCTTGCGGCATGGATGATACCGGAGGGTGACACGGCGTTCTCAACCCGAAACTTCGGCGAGGGCGTGGCGCAGCAGGCTAAAATGACGGCAACAGGCGCAATGGGTACGGTAATGAGATAACAAAGTAACGATAAATATTCAAACAAAATGGTCATCAAGAATTTAGAGAACAAAATCAAACTGGTCGGAATTATTTGCACCGCCTTTCTTGTGGGCTGCGTCATCATCAGCGTGTCGAGTATCTGGACGGCCCGCACGATGGTTACGGACGCTCAAAAGAAAGTGTATGTGCTGGACGGCAACGTGCCCATACTGGTACGCCGCACGACAATGGAGGAAACGCTCGACGTGGAAGCCAAGAACCATGTCGAAATGTTCCACCACTACTTCTTTACCCTTGCTCCCGACGACAAGTACATCCGCTACACGATGGAGAAAGCGATGTACTTAGTGGACGAAACGGGCTTGGCGCAGTACAATACGCTCAAGGAGAAAGGCTTCTATTCCAACATCTTGGGAACGAGTGCCGTCTTTTCGATTTTCTGCGACAGTATCACCTTCAACAAGGAGAAGATGGAGTTCACTTACTACGGGCGGCAGCGTATCGAACGGCGCAGCAATATCCTGATGCGCGAACTGGTTACGGCGGGACAGCTCAAGCGTGTACCCCGGACGGAGAACAACCCGCACGGGCTGCTCATCGTGAACTGGCGCACGCTGCTGAACAAGGACATCG